>Ga0209382_10001977_pt1 | contig 30898 bp, 29 predicted proteins | sample SoiMetdeltSBSDD5_FD_187599 | JGI IMG/M metagenome (GOLD analysis project Ga0209382, IMG submission 187599) | Bulk soil microbial communities from a Populus tree surrounding site in Tennessee, USA - Soil MetaG P. deltoides SBSDD5 (SPAdes) (version 2) | ecosystem: Environmental > Terrestrial >...
CAAAGCCGTTCTAGCAGCTGGCGGTCATCGACGCTGCCCATGCTCCACTCTCCAGCACGCGGCGTCCAGTTGATCTGCTGTGCGGAGAGCCGACCGAACGCGCGCATTGTCTCGGCGCGGACCAGGACCGTTGAGAGGTCGCTGTCCTGAAGGTTGTGGTTCATCGGCGCGTTCCTTTTTGTTAAACAGCCGCGCAGGTACTGTCGGTGGTCGCCCTCGCGTAACCCTTGCCGGCGAACGCAATCTATCTTGGACTCGTTGATATCTGGGGATCTGTATATCAGCATCGACACCGCCTGCTCTTCGGATGGTCTTTGAGTTTTCGGCGGTTGTCGGCAGGCTCCCGAGCGCCCGCCATGCTACGCAGTGAGATTCCGCGCGCGTATCGCGTCAAGTAGTACGCCCGCTCAGAACTATTCGTATTTCGTCGTCGCCTGCGCCGCTGCGAGTATCGACCGGTCTATAACGTCCTGGACATGGACGTGAGGCTCGCGCTGCCATAGAGTCCGCGCCACGGATCAGCGTCGCTCCGGAGGAGCTGGCCATGACACCGGCTCGACTGTTCGTCGCGTGCATATTTCTGGCTCTTCTCCTTCTGCTTCGCGTTCTCGCTGCTAGCGCAGGCCCGCCGATCCGCGCCTCCTCAACGGTGTGCTGGAATGGCCCAGCGTCGTGGCTAACGAGCCGTTCGTGATCGTGCGCGGTGACGATGGCGTGCTGTACGACGTCGGCGTCACGGCTGCGCGGCGCGTGGGCGCCGTCACGGCGGGTGCCCGCGTGTCGGTGCTCGGCATCGAAGGCGCACCGCATACGAGATCACCGCGGTCGGCATTGGTAGTTGCTCCAGTGCGGAGGCGGCGCCGGCACAAACTGCCGGGGACGCGCCCGCCGGCACCAGCAGGGCCGTCTGCTCGCCGTGACGCCAGAAGTAGCACGGTAGTGATGCTGATCTGGGAGCGAGTGGTGTGAGCATCGCGCGGTTGTCGAGCAGGGCAGCCCTGGCACGGTGGGTCGCCGGCCGGAGGGCCTCCTGGTCCACCGCCCCGACACTACGCCGGCCCCCGCGCTGGCTCACGGTGGCGCTCATCGTCAGCGGTCTGGCCGTGCTCGCCTACTACGAGCTGCGGACCTCGACTATGCAGTCCTGGCTGCTGTCGCGCTACGCGGCGACGCTCTCCTACGAGATCCAACCCGGCCCCAGTCCGCGCATCGCTTTTCCCCGCGGCGGGCCGCTGGACACCGAGCGCGGTTATGCCCGCCTGGACGATTTCCGCCGCCGCCTGGAGTCGGCGGGATACCGGATCGTCGAGCAAGCCCGGCAGAGCCCCGCCACCATCCGGTCGCTGCGCTGGGGCATCACGCCGCCGTACCGGGAGGCTCCGGTCGCTGGCCTTGTCGTTCGCGACGCCGGCGGGGCCACGCTCTATGATGCACGCCCGCAGTTCCCCCTCTTCGCGTCAGTTGACGAGATTCCGCCCCTGGTCGTGCGCACGCTGCTGTTCATGGAGAACCGCCGGCTGGCCAGTATGACCAGCCCGGAGGCGAACGTTGCGGTCGACTGGCCGCGGCTCGGGAAGGCCGGAGGCCTCTACCTGGCCAGGAAGCTCGGGCTTTCCGCGCGATTGGAGGGGGGCAGCACGCTGGCCGTCCAGATGGAGAAATATCGCCACTCGGACAGCGGCCGGACGGGCTCGCCGCTGGAGAAGGTGCGCCAGGTCACTGCGGCCAGCGTCCGTGCCTATCACGATGGGGCCGATAGCCGGGCGGCCCGAGACGAAATCGTCGTGGACTATCTCAACACGATGCCGCTCGCGGCGGCGCCAGGGTACGGCGAAGTGCACGGACTCGGCAACGGCCTGCGTGCCTGGTTCGACCTGGACCTCGGCGCCGTCAGGGACGCGCTGAGCACGCCCGGCGCCGCCGCGGAGAAGGCGGCGGCCTACCGGCACGTCCTCGCGCTTCTCTATGCCGTCCGCGCCCCGACGTACTACCTGTTGGACGACCGGGCTGCGCTCGACCGAAAGATCACAGGTCATGCCGACCTGCTGGCGAAGGCGGAGGTGATCGACGGCGATCTGCACCGTGCGATGCGCGACGTGCCGCTGCGCTTCGCCCCGCGGGCCGGCCGGCCCGCGATCACGTTCGTCGAGCGCCGGGCCGCGGCGGCCATCCGCGACGAGGTCCGGGGACTGCTGGGCATGCCGGGGACCTGGGAGATGGACCGGCTAGACCTCCAGATCGACAGCACGGTGGACGGGCCGCTGCAGCAAGCAGCGACCACGCTGTTCCGGCAGTTGGGCGATCGGACTTTCGTCGAGGCCCAGGGTCTGCGCGCCGAGCGGATGCTCGTGGCCGGCGATCCCCGCCGGGTTGTGTACAGCCTGCTGCTGATGGAGCGGACGGCGGCCGGCAACGTGCTGCGCGTGGAGGCCGACAATCTCGACCGGCCCTTCAACATCAACACGGGCATGAAGCTCGACCTGGGAAGCACCGCCAAGCTGCGCACGCTGGCGCACTACCTCGAGGTCGTTGCGGGGCTGCACGCCGAGCTGGCGGGCCTCGCCGCGGCGGCTCTCGATCAGCGTGTCCGCGAGGCGCGCGATCCCATCACCCGGTGGGCCGCCGAGATGCTGCGGCAGAACCCCGCCCGCGACCTGGACGCCCTCCTCGGCCTGGCTCTCGACCGTACCTACTCGGCCAATCCGCATGAGACATTCTTCACCGGCGGTGGGGCGCATACCTTCCGGAACTTCGACGACACCGACGACGAGCACGTGCTCTCGGTGCGGACGGCGTTGGTCCGCTCGACCAACCTGGTGTTCATCCGGCTCATGCGCGACCTCGTGCGCTTCCACGAGGCGCGGTTGCCGTATAACGCGGCCGCGGTTACGAGCGAGCCCGATCATCCGGCTCGTCAGCAGATGCTCCAGGAGATCGCCGACCGAGAGGCCCGTCAACACCTGGCGCGCGCCCACGCCCGGTATCGGGGGCTGGGACCGAGTGCGATTCTCGGCCGGCTGCTCGGCGAGCGAGCGGCGTCGCCGCGAGCGCTGGCGATCACGTTCTTCGCCTGGCATCCCGACGCCGACGCCCCCGCTCTGCAGGCGTGGCTGGCCGGCCACGGCCAGCCGGTGGCTACCGCGGAGGCTGCCGCGCTCAAGCGCGCCGTAGGCGTACCAGGGCTGACGCTGCTGGACCACGCTTACCTGCTCGGGCGGCATCCCCTCGACATCTGGTGCGCGGGCGAGATGACCCGGGACCCATCGCTGACCTGGGCTTCGCTCCTCTCACGGAGCGACGCCGCGCGGGCGCTGGCCTCCAGTTGGCTTTTGCAGTCTCGCCAGCGTCGCCCGCAGGACCTGCGGCTGCGGATCCACGCCGAGGAGGATGCCTTCGCGCGGATGACGCCGGCCTGGCGGCGGCTGGGCTTCCCGTTCGAGCGGCTCGTCCCCTCCTATGCCACTGCCATCGGCGCGTCGGCGGACCGGCCGGCTGCGCTCGTGGACCTCATGGGAATCATCGTCAACGATGGCGTCCGGCGTCCCATGCTAACCGTGCGCCGCCTGCGCTTCGCGGGTGACACGCCGTATCACACCGTCTTCGAGCCCTCACCGGCGGCCGAAGAGCGGGTGCTGCCCGCCGCCGTCACCCGCGCCCTTCGCGAGGTCCTGGCCGGAACGGTCGAGCACGGGACCGCCCGGCGAGTGGCCGGCGCCTTCCGACAGGCCGACGGCACGGCCGTCGTCGCCGGCGGCAAGACCGGCTCGGGCGACAACCGATTCCAGACGTTCGGGCGCGGCGGCCAGCTCGTCTCGTCGCGCGCGGTAAGCCGGACCGCCGCCTTCGCCTTCTACGTTGGCGACCGGTACTTCGGCATCATCACCGCCTCCGTCACCGGCCGGCAGGCCGACGGCTATGAGTTCACCAGTGCGCTGCCGGTGACCGTTCTCAAGCTGCTGGCGCCCGAGATCAATGCCCGCTTCGCGACGGCGCCGCCGCCGCGCGCCGCCGAGTAGCACGATTACGGGGAGCTCGTTGTCATCGGCGAGACCTGCTGCGCGTAGCCGATCGATTGTCTGTCCGCTCAGCGAGATGTGGCTTGTTGATGAGCTCCTTGGCGCGGGTTCGCCGTCGCCCCGCTGGGCCGACGCTCGCTCGAGGAGATCGTCGGCGCGCTTCGCGCGTCGCTGGACCCCGGCGCCGCCACGCTCGGCGACATCCCGCCGCTCGATGTGGCGCGCGCGCATCGACTCTACGCCGCGCTGCTCGAACCGGTCGCGGACGCCTGGCGCGGGGCGGACACGCTGCTCATCGTCGCCGACGGCGTGCTCGCCCAGCTCCCCTTCGGCCTTCTGCCCACGCGGACCGTGGCCCTCGGCGCCGAGCACGGGGCCTTGTTCGCGAACTACCGCCAGGTGCCGTGGCTCATCCGGTCGCATGCGATCACCGTGTTGCCCTCGGTGACCGCGCTCGCGACCCTGCGCGCCTTGCCGCCCGGCGACCCGAATCGGCGTCCCTTCATCGGCTTCGGCGATCCCCTGTTCAGTCGCGAGCAAGCGGCCGAGGCCGCGCGGGACACCGCGGCGGTGTCCCAGACGGTCGTCGGCAGCGCGCAGGATCAGCGCCTCGCCCTGCGCGCCTCGCCGAAAAACCAGCAGCTCAACAGCAGCCGCCTCGCCATGCTCCCCCGCCTGCCCGAGACGGCCGAGGAGCTGAGAAGCATGGCCCTCGCCATGAACGCCGACGTTGCCACCGACGTCGTTCTGGGTGCGCGCGCCAACGAGGCGACCGTCAAGAGCCTGGATCTCACGCGCTATCGCGTGCTGGCGTTCGCCACGCACGGACTCAGTCCCGGCGATCTCGACGGCCTCACGCAGCCCGCCCTGGCCCTCTCGGCGCCAGAGGTCGCGGGCGTCGACGGCGATGGGCTATTGACCATGGAGAAGATTCTCGCGCTGCGCCTCAACGCCGACTGGATCGTGCTCTCCGCCTGCAACACGGCGAGCGGTCAGGGCGCCGGCGCCGAGGCGCTGTCCGGCCTCGGCCGGGCCTTCTTCTACGCGGGCGCGCGCGCGCTGCTCGTGAGCAACTGGCCCGTCGAGACCACGTCCGCGCGCGAGCTGACCACGGATCTCTTCCGTCGCCAGCGGGATGCGCCGACCCTCACACGGGCGAGGGCGCTGCAGGCCACGATGAACGCGCTGATCGACGGGCCTGGCTTCGTCGATGCCCAGACGCAGCGGGTGATCTTCAGCTATGCGCATCCCATCTTCTGGGCGCCGTTCACACTTGTCGGCGACGGTGGAGGGAGCTGATGACCTATTCAATGACTTGATCCGCCCGCAGCAGCAGCGACGGCGGGATCGTGAGGCCGAGCGCCTTCGCTGTTTTGAGGTTGATGACGAGCTCGAACGTCGTGGGCCGCTCGATCGGCAGGTCGGCCGGTCTGGCGCCCTTGAGGATCTTGTCCACGTAGGTGGCAGCACGGCGGAAATTGTCGACGAGCTTCGCACCATAGGACATGAGAATTCCGTCCTCCACGAATTCGCGCTGCGCGAGAGCGGGGAGGCGATTCTTCGCAGCCAACTCCGCCAGCCGTGCCCGGTGCGTGATGAACATGACATCCCCCAGGATGAGAAGCGCGCCGGCGTCCTTCGAGCTCATCGCCGCGAAGGCGCCGTCGAAGTCTCGGGGGCTGCGAGCCTCCAGCGGCTGAAGCTCCAATCCGAGCGTCCGCGCGGTACTCTCCGCCGCCTTGAGCGCAAGGGCGTTGCCTGGAGTGGCGGGGTTCCAGAGAACCGCCGCTCGGGAAGCCTTCGGGACGCTCTCCTTGAGCAGCGCGAGCTGCTTTCCGGCGATCTCCGGGCCGAGGTCAGGAGCGATCGTCGAACCGATCGCAACGGGCTAGGAGAGCGAAAGACCATAGAGCCGAGCCACGTTGTCCCGGACAATCAACCGCTTTTCATCCTCGGGAACACCCTTGAATTAAGTTACTTCACGGTGCGAAATGGGTAGAGGAGAAGCCACCCAATCGCGAGGCAGTTGCCGACCGCGGTGTTCGTCCGCCACTTTTCCTCGTCTCCATCGATGCACCTCGAATCATCGGCGTCACCCTGTCGCGCGCGGACCGGCGCGACCGAGGACCCACAAGTTGTTCGCGATGACGCCGAGACCAACCCAGCGGTGCATGCCTTCGATGCCGTGGTAACGACAGCGCGCCAGTCCATGGCGCTGTTTGAGCACACTGATGCGGCCCTCGCAGCCGGTCCGCCAACGCAGCGCCCGATGAAACCAGCGCGGCCGGGGCTGGCCACGTCCACGCGGCAGGGCCACTCGGCGCACGCCACACGCGTAGGCCGCTTCCTCGTTGGCCCGCGAGCTGAAGCTGCCGTCAGCGACGGCCAATCGTGGAGCGTGTCCGAAGAGTTGTTCATGACGCTGGAGGCTCGGCATCCACAGGTCGCCGTCGGGCACCCGAGCCGCGCACACTGTGTAGTCCGTGATGAACTGCGCCTCTGCTTCCTGAATCTTGACCATCTTGCCGAACTCGGTCTGCTTGGCGGCCTTGCCTTTGCGGATCGCCTCCGTGTGAGGTTCGACGAGGCTGAGGACCTTATTGGGGTAGTGAGTATCTCCCTGCAGAACACGCGCGCGTGTTTGGGCCAGGACCCTTCGGACCAAGCCGACGGTCTGCTGCAGCCGCGCATGCAGCCGGGCCAGCGGACCGGAGGTCGGCCGACGGATCGCTGTGATGCTCGCTTCCGCCTCGCGCAGAGTCGCCCGCGTGATGCGCATGCTCTCGCGGTAGAGCGTCGTGATGCGAGCCTTCGCCTTCTCACGCGAGCTCGCAGTGCTCCGCAGGCCCGCCGTACGACTGCGCTGGCCGATCTCGAAGACGCGCCGGTTGATGCTCCGGGTCCGGTCACGCATGCGCGGCGCCGTGTTCTGGAACGGGGCCCGCAGGCGGTTCATCGTCCCGGTGATCATCCGAACCCCGTCGGCCAGGAGTTCACTGTCGCGCGGATAGTGGATGTGGGTCTCGACGACGGTCGTGTCGACCCGCAGCCGGTGCCCCCGGACGACTCGTCGTGCACGGGCGAGCTGCACCAGACGCGCGAGCAGCGTTTGCAGCATGGCCGCGTCGATGAGCTGCGCGAGACGAAGGAGCGTCTTGGCGTCCGGGACGCGCTCGCCGTCGATTCGGCAGAACGAGCGGTAGACCAAGCTCCCGCGCACCTCCCGCTCGCACTCATCGAAGCTCCAGTCGTGCAGATGCTTGAGGACCAACATCCGGAGCACGACAGCGGCGGGGGTCCCCAGTCGCCCGCGGCGCTGACTCTCGGGATGGCGCTGGGCCAATGCCTCCGCGACGCGATCCACAAGCACGTCGTCATCGAGGAGCGTGTCGATGCGTCGGAGGGTGAGATCCCAGAGCTTGTCGGCGTCGGGCAGGAGCACTTCCACAAGGCTGCGTTGCCGGTACGCTCGCCGCACCATGGCGCCTCCGGTGAGGCCGCTCGGCCTCCGAGAGTGCACCGCGTGAGCTGCGCAGTCGCGCGACCCGTGATGTCGCGCGGCTCTCTCACCATCGCGCATCGCGCGAGCGATCGTCAACGAATAACTGCGCATTTGGACGCGATTCCGAATCGGCAGCCCGCAGAAATACTGGCTATGCTCGACGCTATTCGCACCGGAAAGTAGCTAGATTCAGGCTCGAATCGCCGTCGGAGGGTCCGCTGTCCCAAGGTGTGATGAGTCACGGCTACTCGGCAATCATCCTGGCAGGCGGCGATCGGACTCGCCTCCGGTCCCTCACGCAGAGACTCGCCGGTGACGACCGGCCAAAACAGTTCTGCCATCTCATAGGTGACCGATCGCTCCTCACTGAGACTCGACGCCGGGTGGGGCGCCTCATACCTCCCGAGCATCTCCTCACTGTGGTGGTGCGCAGACATGAGCGTTTTTATGAGCCCGAGCTTTGCGGCGCCGCGCCGGGCACCGTCGTGGTGCAGCCGGAGAACTGCGGCACCGCACCGGCCATTCTCTATGCCCTCTCGCGCCTCGCAATCACAGCGCCCACGAGGCCGGTCGCCATCGTGCCGAGTGACCACTACGTCTCCGATGATGACGCCTTCATGGCGCGGGTCCAGAGCGCACTCGACACAACGCAGGTGCAGGCCGAGAGGGTGATCTTACTCGGGATCGAACCCGATCGCCCCGAGACCGAGTATGGGTGGATCGAGCCTGGAGAGTTGCTCCTCGGGCAGTCGTGGCCCCTCTATGCCGTGAAGCGCTTCTGGGAGAAGCCGCCGGCGCCGGTGGCCGCGTGGCTCGCGCGCGCCGGGTGTTTCTGGAACAGCTTCGTGATCGTCGCTCACCCCGCGACGCTTCAGGACCTCATCCGCGCCGCCGTGCCCCGGCTCGCGGCGGCGTTCGAGCCGCTCGTAGCACGACTGGGCACCGCGTGGGAGGACGAGGCGGCGCGCACCGTGTACGCACCCCTCCCTGCCATCGACTTCTCGAAGCGAGTCCTCCAGGCGAGGTCGGCCAAACTAGCGGTGTTCCCAGTGAGCGGCTTCGAGTGGAACGACCTCGGCGATCCCGCGCGCGTCTGCGCGACGCAGTGGCAGACGCGCCGGAATGTCGCCTCGGCCTAGATCGTCCCGAGCCGCGATATTTGTCGACACCTGCCCAGAAGCGGCGCGGTAACGCTCAGCGGCCCGGGCTGGGAGTTGCATCTGCCCCCTCTCCCTCTCGAAGCGATACGGTCTCGTCACCGACGCGGATCGCTGCATCCCAGGTGATCACGATGGCATCCTTCACGCTCTGGTGCGCCGGGCAGCCCTCGGGATGAAGCCGAAGCGCGCGCTCGGTCACCTCCCGCGCCTCCGCCGGCACGGCCAGGTCGTAATGGACGTGAATCGATTTGATCCGAATAGTCTTGCCAATCCCGGAGATGCGGCCATCGACGGTGGCCGTGAAGGAATCCCGATCGAACGCGATCTTGCGCCCTGCCAGGGCGCCACGCAGTGTGCCGTACATTCAGCCGGCGACCGCGGCCACGATGTGGTCGAGGGTCGAGGCGATCGGCGGCCCTTCCTTGGCGCCGTAGTACTGACGGAGCGCTCCCTGGACTCCGTAGACGACGGGCTCGGGAACGTCTCCGAGATACGCGCGGCGATAGCCCTCGTGGTACTCGAGGCGGGCGTGTGAGATGTACTCGAAGTCGTCAGCCATGACACATCTCCTTTCGTTGAGACAGCTTCGTCAACCGATCCGCACAGCGTACCTGTTCTAGGCGCCGAGCCGCTCAGCCAGCTCGTCAAAATCAGCCACGACGATCTCGTGGGCCGGGTCCGGTATCGGATCCGGGGGCCCGGCCGGGCCCCATTCGGCCGGGCGTTTCACGAAGGCGCTTCGGTAGCCCGCTTGACGCGCTGCCATCAGATCGAAGTTGTGACACGCGACCATCAGGAGCTCGGCCGGCCGATATCCGAGCCACTTCGCGCAGGTGTGATAAGCCGCCGGGCGCGTCTTGTAGACGCCGATCATCTCGCACGAGACAACGGCATCCCAGGTGAGCCCGTTGCGCCGCGACACGTCGACGATCAGCGACGTGCTCAAGATCGTGAAGGCGACAACAACGTACTTTTGTCGCAGACGAGCGAGCGCCGGCGGGAAATCCGGCCAGGCGTCGAGCGCATGCCATGTGCGTCGGATCGCTTCGCGATCGTCCTGTGTGAGCTTCGACAGGTCATGAGCCTGAAGCACCGTGTCGAGCACGTCGCGATGCACATCATCGATGTTGAACGACGAGGTGGCCTGCCCCACCATGGCGTGGAGCGAGCGCCGGCGATACTCGTTGGTGATCGCCGGCCAGTCGGCGTCTATCCCCCGTCGGGTTCCCGCGTCCGCGAAGGCTTGGCTCAGGCCTCGATGCCAGTCGAGGACGGTGCCTCCGACATCGAATGTCAGCGCCTTGATCTCAGACATCATGCCGGTGATTGCGGCCTACCTAGCCTTGGCGGTTGGGTGCGCTCGAATCCGGGCATCTTCGTGCTCGACACCTACGGCCTGATCACGCACAACAGTTCCATGAGAGCTGTCGCGTGCGCGATACCGGTGCCGGCACGCTCGCTCAGCCTACGTCTTGCAGAACGGTCACCATTCCGCGCTCCGGTGGAAACGACGATGGCTTGCCATCCCCGCGCGCCTCGCGGAGATCGACCATCCGCCCTATATTGCTCCGGCAGCCGAATATCGGAAAACGCTCGCCTTCTTTTGGCCCGATCTGTCCGAAATCCCTCGGTGGAAGCGGCACCGGCATCCTCCCCGTCCTCGCTCGTGATGGTAGACGCATGTCGGCCCGCCGTTGAGACACTCGTCTTCCGTCATCGGATTCACATCGTGTGCGCAATGTGACCGACGAGGAACGCGCGGAGGCGAGTCTTCACGTCCTCGGGCAGCTCCACGCGACGCACCTTCGCCACGAGTTCCCTCGTCTTCCCGTAGGTCGCGACGTAGGCCCGGCAAGGCGCACAGATCTCGAGATGCGCCTCAATCTGCTGGAGCGCCTCTGGCGTGAGCTCGGCGTCGAGGTAATCAGCGAGCTTCTCGATCGCCTCTCGACAGGTCATGCGCGTAGGCCCAGGTGACGGGTGAGTTGCTCTCGCAGTGCCATGCGCGCCCTGTGTACCCGTGATTTCACCGACGCGACCGATTCGCCAATCGCCTCCGCGATCTCCGCGTTGGGCACGTCTTCGACATCTCTCAGCACGAGGACCGCCCGATAGTGGTCGGGCAGGCTATCGATGGCGCGGTTCAGGAGGGCCCGCGTTTCTTCAGAGAGCAGAGCGGCTTCAGGATTCTGAGACCAGTCCGCGAGGACGTATGTCCGGTCGCCCTGGCGGTGGCCGCTCGCATCGAAACGGGGGAGGTGCTCTTCGATCGAGGTCTCGACTTCGTGCCGCTTGCCATGACGTTTGTTGAGCGCGGCGTTGATCGTGACGCGATAGATCCAGCTCCCCAGCGCCGACCGCCCCTCGAAGCTCTCGCCCTTGCGGTAGATGGTCATGAACACGTCCTGCACGACTTCCTCGGCGTCGGCCGTGTTGCGTGTGATCCCCCGGGCGAGGCGGTGGACACGCGCGGCGTACCGACCCATGAGCACCTCCAGCGCACGGCAGTCACCGGCGCGCAGACCGTCGAGCAGCGAAAGGTCATCCGCCTCACCGTTCATGGCTCCGGAGTGTTGGCCCCCCCCCCGCGCCGGGACGTCTCGCCTGCAGCGCTGACGAGCGCCTCAGCGCAGGTGCCACATGGGTAGACAAAGGCTCATTGGAAAAGGATTCGGTTCGTGAGAGTTCGGCAACCCGCTGACGATATCCGCCGTCGCGAATCGCTCCGGCGTGGGGGCGTGTCCTATCGACACGTGAATTGTGGGAGGTCTCCCATCCTCGACGCATCGCGGGTGTCGATCGTCATCCCGGCGAGGAACGATGCCGACGCCCTCGCGCGTACGCTCTCTCATCTCGCCCAGCTGACCAGCCGGCGCGAGAGCGAGGTCATTGTCGCCGCCGCCGGCGATCGGAAGGCCACGGAACGTGTCGTCGCCGGCCGGGCCCGGCTCCTGTGGCCGGGCGGGTCGACGCGTGCCGAATTGTTGAATGCCGGAGCCGCCGTCGCGCGCGGTGACGTGCTCTTCTTTCTGCACGCCGATTCGTTTCCGCCGTCGATGGCGCTGGCGCTCATCGAGGAGGCGCTGCGCGATCCGCGCGTCGTGGGGGGCGCGTTCGAGCACCTCTTCGACGAGCGATCGGTGAGCCTCAGGCTCATCACGTACATCAACCGCGTGCGCTACCGCCTGACCCGCAACTACTACGGCGATCAGGGTCTCTTCGTGCGGGCGTCGGTCTTTCGGGAGCTGGGGGGCTATGGCGCCCTCCGGCTCCTGGAGGACCTCGACTTCGCCCAGCGGCTCAAGCGCCGCGGCCGGAGTGTCCTCATCCGCCAGCCCCTGCGCACATCGGGCCGTCGCTTTCTCGCGCGGGGGCCGTGGCGCACCTTGTTCTTCATCGTCTGGCTGCTCGCCCTCCACACGCTCGGCTTCGACACACAGCGGTACGCCGAGCGCTGGCGCGGGCCTGCCAACCGAGCCCCCGGAATGCCGTGGCCCCGGAGTGTCCGGCTGTGAGCGTCCTCGTCACCGGCGCCACTGGCTTCATCGGCCGAGAAGTCGTTCAGCGGCTCCTCGGAGCGGGTCGGCCTGTCGTCGCCCTGGCGCGCGGGCGCGACGGCGCAACGGCCGTCGAGCGTGTGGTCACCGCCATGGGGAGGCTACCCGCGGGCGCGGATCTCGACGTCGTCGAGGGCGACCTCGCATCGCCCGCGTGCGGCCTCGCCCGCGGAGACTGGCGACGTCTCCGCGCGACGGTCGAAACAGTGATCAACTGCGCGGGCGACACGCGCTTCGAGCCCGAGGCGATGGAGCCCTACGTCGCTGGGCACATCCATGGACCGTGCCGCCTCCTGGAGGGGCTCGCCGGCAGGCGGCTCGCGCGTTGGGCACAGGTGTCAACGGCGTTCGTGTGCGGCTGCCGGACGGGCACGATCCTCGAGCACGAATCTGACGTGGGCCAGGCGTTCCACAACACCTACGAGCGCGTCAAGCTCGAGGCGGAGCGAACGATTCTGGCGGCGGGCGCCGGCCGTGGCGTCCACGTAAAGGTTTGCCGCCCGAGCATCGTCGTTGGCGCAGCGCCGACGACGTCCGGCGGTAACCCATCCAATCTCTTCTTCGGCTTCATCCGGATGCTCGCCGCTCTGGTGCGCATGCCCGAGGGTGCGGCGCTCCCACTCCGGGTGGCCGCCGCGCCGGGAGCATCGTTCAACATCGTTCCCGTGGAGTACGTCGCGGCGGCTCTTATCGCGCTCGCTGAGGGCGCCGAGGGCGCCAGCGAGACGTGCCATCTGGTCGTCCAGGACCCGCCGACCCAAGCCGCAGTCCTCCGCATGATCACCGAGCGCGTTGGTGTCCGGGGCGTCTCCCTCGTCGACGCCCGGCGCGAGCCACTCGAGGATCTGTCGTCCTTCGAGCGCGCGGTGGCGCGGACGCTCGAACCGTATCGTTCGTACCTGATCCAGGACGTACGCTTCGACGACGCGACGGCGGCGGGGCTGCTCGGGCGCTGCGGAGTAGCGCGCCCGACGCTCTCGACCGATGCGCTGTACCGGCTCGTGGACCAAGCCCTCGCGGCCGATGACCCTTGCCCCGAGCCAGCGTCGACGGTATCAGGCTGATGCTTCGGATCCTCGTCGGCCTGATGCTGGTCGGCGTGTCCGGCCCCGCCTGGAGGGAACCGTCGCTGATCGCAGAGCTCGAGGTCACGGCGACCCAGTACCACGAGAATCCGGTGCGCCTCGACACCGTGCGTGAGAGTCGCACGCAGGCCGCCGGCGCGAAGCCGGAGGTGGACGCGCAGCAGGCGCGCGCCCTGCTGGACTCGATCTGGGCCGGATCGTCGTGACCTGCCTCCTCCAAACCTTTCTCCGGCGTTACGCCCGCGGTGAGGCGCGCGCTCTTACGCCGCACATCCGCGGGCGGAGGCTCCTCGACCTGGGCGCTGGCGAGGGCTGGGTTGGCGCGGCGGTACGCGCGCTGACACCCGCCTGGACATGCGCGGCGGACATCGGACCGTTCCGACTTTCGAAAGACCCGTACGTTGTCTACGACGGCAAGCGGCTGCCCTTCGGCGAAGGCACGTTCGATACGACGCTGATCTCGCTCGTGCTCCATCACTGCGCGACCCCGGAGCCGGTGATCGCTGAGGCGTTGCGCGTCACCCGCACTCGGTTGCTGGTCGTCGAATCGGTGTATCGGAGCCGTCTCGAGCGCTTCTGGCTTGACCTCTTGGACGCACGGCTGAACCGCCACCGCCATGGCGGGCGGATGCCCGTGCCCCTCAACTTCAAGTCGCCCGAAGAATGGCGGACGCTCTTCGAGTCACACGGCCTCGCCGTCGTCACGATGGAATGGCTCGGCTCGGTCGTCGAGCGATTGTTCCACCACCCGCTGCTGTTCGTACTTGATAAATCGCCGCTCTGAACCGTTTCGTTGTTGCGGGCGGGCTAGATGCTCTTCATCCGGGCGGCCTGGAGAACAGCGATGATGGTCATGCTATCGACGATCTCGCCTGACAGCACAAGCTCCAGAACCTCGCGAAACGGAAACGAGCGGGTCTCGATGAATTCGGTCTCGTCCGCTGGAAGCGCAAGCTTCACCATCTCCTCGCCGAGGAAGAGGTGCGCGGTCTCGTCCATGACGCTCTTGCTCGTTTGGTATGTGCTCACGTGAGTCAGCCGGCCGGCTCGGTAGCCTATCTCCTCCGAAAGCTCGCGCTGGGCAGCCTCCTGTGTCGTCTCACCAGCGTGGACGCCGCCCGTGGGCATCTCCCAGGTCGTCCGTCCGGCCACGTACCGGTACTGGCGGACCATCAAGACGGTCTCAGCATCCAGGAACGGGAGGACGCCCACGCACTCTCCGCAGCTCACGACCCCGTAGATCGTGGTGCGTCCATTGGGCAACTCCACGAGGTCCTCCCGGAGGGACAGCCAGCGATTTTTGTAAATGGGCGTCGTGGACATCGTCTTCCAGGGGATCTCCGAGAGCCTATTCATCGGGGGCGCTCCAGCAAGAATTCGCGGGTGTGGCGAGCAGCGCTCTCCGGTGCCCGGAGCGCAGCCTGCAGACGGACAAGATCACCGGGAGTATCTATGTCATACCACACCGGAAGGCACGCAACGCGAAGCCCCTTCGCGTCGCAGCGCCGGATGGTCTCACCGAAGACCTGATTCGTGCTCCACGCCACCCCCTCGAAGAGCTCACGATGGACCGCGCGGAGCCCGATCAGGTAGTAGCCACCATCCTCAGTGGGGCCAAGCACCACGTCGATCTCGGGTCTCATGACGAGATCGATTGCCTGCTGGAGAAATCCAGGAGGCAGCGTCGGCGTGTCGCTGTCAATCGCCAGCACCCCCTGGTAGCCTGCGTCCAAGAGCTCGCGGAGGCTGTTTGCGAGCCTCTCGCCGAGGTCTGCGCCACGCTGGCCGACGAGAACGAAGCCGGGAGCTAACTCCTCAAAGAACACCCTTGCCTCGGCGGGTGCATAGGCGATTGCCGGGCTGGTCGCTTTGAGCGACCTCACTTGCTCGATTTTGTCGAGCAGGAAACGAGAATAAAGCTCTGCGGCATCGACTGGGGAGAGCGGAGGGCAGAGCCGAGTCTTGACCTCGCCCGACCGGGGCGCTTTCGCCATGATCGCGACGGCGACGGGCTGTTTGGCCAGATTCATTCGAGGTCATCGAGACGGACGACGGCCACGCGATCCTCTCCCTTCAAGGCCAGATAGAGCAAGCCAGCCTCGTGATTCAACGTGGCGCTTGAGACGTTCCGAGGGATCCCGTGCGTGCGCACGATTGTTAGCGCGGCCTCATCTACGATTGAGAGGGTACTGCTCCGATTGTTGATCACATAGATCCGCCCTGCGATCTCATCGACGGCAATGCCGATCGGATAGTCACCGACTGCGAGGGTGGTAAGGACACTCAATTTTCGACCATCGAGGACGCTCACGGTGCCGGCCTCAGTGTTCAGAACGTAGACGATCCCCGTCTTGACGTTGACCCGAAGATGCGTGGGGCCGCGGCCGACGGCGATCGCCTCGATCCGAAGACCGCGCGCTCCGTCGATGACGAGGACCCGGTCCTGTTTCACGCTCACCACGAACACGCGAGACGTGACAGGATCGACAGCAACACCGCCCGGCCCGTGAGCCACGGGGACCGTGAAGAGGACCTGTCCGCTCCCGCCATCGAGAGCCGTGAGAGAGTCGTCTCCCTCGTTGGCGACAAAGACCCGGTGCGCAGAGGTGTCCACGGCGATCCCGTGCGGCTTTGGTCCGACGGGAATTCGAAATGCTTCCCTCAAGTCCCGCGTGTCGAAGACAGCGACGAAGCCGTGGCCTTCGTTTGGTATGTAGACATGGCCTCGCGCGGGATCCACCGCGAGATGTCGAGCTCGACTCGCGAGCCGGATCGTGCCAACTCGCTCTCCCATAGCCTTCAGGACAGTGACTGTCGCGCTCCCCTCGTCAGCGACGAAGAGGTGGCCCGATGCGGGGTCGAAGACGAGATCCTCGGGCCACTGACCCACGGAGAGCGTGATCACTCTTGGTACCTCCGCGCCCGTGACGCAGCCAGCAATCGCGAGGGACAGCGCCAAGTGAGAGATCTTCATCAGGTATTTCGCCGAAGGCTTAACGGATGACATGCGACGGCTCTGGCTTGTGGGGGAAGCTAAGGATGTCGGTGGTATTGCACTTGTGGTTGGCCACGACGAAGTGCCAGTCGCGCGGCTCGGTCGATGATTTTGAAATGTCCACTTCGAGGTGGTAGACGCCATCGGGATAGTTCGACTTGAGGCTCCACACCCAGCGAGGCGGAGCCATGGCGAACGCGCGCCCAGTCGCCGCGTTGAACGCCAGCACCTGGGGCCCGAGGATGCCATTTGGATCCCAGACATCCATCTTGACGATCATGACTGTGCCCTTGCTAGTCTCGCTCGGGCCGAACTCGATACCCTTGATGACGGGGTCGTTGGCTCGCGTCGGCTCGGGTACGAGCACAACCTCAACTTCCAGCGTCTTGTCGGTCTCGACCCTCACCGCGTTCGGCTTATAAATGAAACCGTTGGAATAGACGTGTAGTCCGTATTGGCCGCCTTCAGCGAGATTGATCCGAAAGCGGCCGGCGGTATCGACTAGCGCCCCGCGGTCCCAGCGGTTATTGTGAATCTCCCCTTTCTCGAGGAGCACAAGGCCCGCGAGGGGCTGGCCGCTCTGGCTCCTCACAGTGCCGGTGATTTCCGTCGCCGCGTCCGCGCCGCGCGGGAGCGCGACCGCCGCCAGCGAGAACACGAGAGAGAGTGAGAGGACAGTTTGGATCATGCTGTCTCCTTTGCTATGGCGCGACGCCGACCGGACGACCGGCGAGCCTCGACATGACAAATGCGATGACGTCAGTGGCGTGTTGACCGCCGAATCCGAGACGGGAGAGCTCTGGCCGGTGCCGTCCGAGAAAACGCTCGAGCGACTCGACCTGACCGTTGCGAAAGGTTGGGAAAAGCAGCGCAGCGGGAGCGAAAGTGCCGGTTTCGTGGCAGCTCCGGCACCAGCGCGCGTAGAGTCGCTTGCCACGGGCCACACTCTCGACGAGCGCGCGAAGCCGACCTTCGAAGACAGGCTGGCCGGCGACAATCCCCGGAGAGATCGGCATACCGGCGCCGCGCGAGGTCAGGTACGCAGTAATCGCAAGGGCCGGTCGCTCCGCGTCAGGGAGCCGGTAATGACGCTGCACCGCCTCGGCGTTCGCCTGGAACAGCGTCATCACGCGACCCTCGGGAGGGGGCAGCGGTCTGTACTTTGGAAAGCTCGCCGCCCATCCACGCGTCTCGCCCGGATCGTAGTGACAGGTGACGCACGCGACCGGATCCTTTGGGTCGGGTGAGCCCTTCCACCATCGTTCGCCTTCCACGACGAGTTCTGCGAGGCCAGCGGGTGTCTGCGCCGATGCCGATCCGGCCGAGGCCAGCGCGATCAGCACCAGCGAGATGAAGTGGACCATCACGCTCGGCCTCACACGCTCCCCGCGCGGCGATTGCAGCGTGGCGCGCCCTGGATGAGCGTCAAGGCCCCGACCGTGAGGAAGCCCGTCGTATAGAGCGCGAGCAACGGAGCAGCAGCATAGCTTTTATGGGCGCAGACGAACCATGTGCTCCAGCCGCAATAGAGCCCGAGGGCGAGCTCGACGACACCTCCGCCGGGCCGCCAGTCCACATAGGCCTTACCGCGCCAGCGCCCGTGCGCCTCACCGATGCCGAACTTCGGCGTGCGCACGAACTCGAGATCTCTCTTCCACAGCGCGTCGAGGACCGCCAAGCTCGTGCTCCACGCAACCCCGACGCCGATGATCATGATGGCAGGCAGCCGCCACAGGTGTCGAAGCCAGCGGGGATCGAGGACCTGCTGGGCGTAGACCAGCAGCGATCCCGGCCCGAGGACGCCCAGCGTGAAAGCGACGGTCACACCGACCAGGATGTTTCCTTCCGGTGCAACCTCCCTTCCGCTCAGCACTGGCGCCGATAGGAGGACACCGATGAGGATCGCGGGGTGAATCGTGTAGTACGTCAGGTGGACGAAGGCCTGGTACTTGGTCCAGAGCGACCGCGGCGCGCGAGCGACCGCCGGCAGGAGCTTGAGCGCCGTCTGGATCGATCCTTTCGCCCAACGACGCTGCTGCGATTTGAATCCCGTGATCAGAACGGGCAGCTCGGCCGGGCAGACCACGTCGGGGCGGTAGACGATGCGCCACCCGCGAAGCTGCGCGCGATAGCTCAGATCGAGGTCCTCGGTCAGCGTGTCGTGCGACCAGCCTCCGGCGTCCTCGATGGCGACCTTGCGCCAGATGCCAGCTGTTCCGTTGAAGTTCAGAAACAGGTTGCCCCAGAAACGGGCTGACTGTTCGACCGCGAAGTGGCCATCGATGCCAAGGGACTGCGCAATCGTCAACACCGAGAAATCGCGATTCAGATGACCCCAGCGCGTCTGGACGATCGCCACTCGCGCGTCGCTGAAGTGGGGGATGGTCGTTCGGAGAAAGTCAGGGTTCGGCACCGCGTCGGCATCGAAGATCGCCACGAAGTCTCCGCGCGCCTCCTTGAGCCCGGCAGCGAGCGCACCGGCTTTGAAGCCCGTGCGCTCGTGTCGGTGGAGGTGGACGACCGTCAGTCCTCTCGCACGGAGCTGGTCCGCGGTCTCGGCGATGATCACGCTGGTGTCGTCGGTCGAGTCATCGAGGACTTGCACCTCGAGACGGTCACGTGGGTAGTCAAGCGCGCCGACGGCCTCGAGCAGGCGGCGCACGACATAGCGCTCGTTGTAGAGGGGGAGTTGCACCGTGACCGACGGCCACTCGGCCGGCGGCTCAGGAGTCGTCACCTCTCGGATGCGCCGGCGGTTCCACCAGTGGATCGCGAGCAGGAGATAAGCGTTTAGGCCGTAGAGATTAAGCGCGACAACTGAGATGAAGTGCAGGACTCCGAGGACGGTTCTCATAGCGTCCTCGGCGCGAGTGCCGTCGGGACCCAGTGCGCGATCGTGCGCCAGCCGGAAACAAGGAGGAGCACGTAGAAGGGACCGTATTCTGCGAGCCAAGCCCACCACGGGATGGGCGCCGGCTTCACCACATAGCTCACGTAAGAGATCGACACCGCGCCAGTGAAGTACAGCCACGCCGGCCACGGACTGAGGCAGAGGAACGGCACGATCCAGACCACGTACCAGGGATGCATGCTGGTTGGCACGAGAAGGAGGTAGGTTCCGACTGCGAGAGCCCCCGCACGTGTCATCCCCGCGACATCTCCCCCGTTGGCGCGGCCGATCCAGACGACGACCCCCACCATCAGCGCGAAGAGGACACCCATCGCGACAGCCCGCGCGAATTCGCCGGTGAGGCCCAGCGGATAGGTCAGCAGTGCGCGAAGACCGATGTTGTGGTCCTCGGCTCTGCCCAGGTACTCGGGAAGGAAACCCGCGGCGCCGAACCCTACGGTAGCGACGTGGGGAAGATATCCCAGCGCGATTGTGGCGGTCACGGCTGCGGGAAATCGCCAGTCGCGCGGCCGCCACCAGGCGGGAAGCAGAAGAAGAGGATAGAGTTTCACCAGCACGGCAGCGCCCAGGGCGATGCCCGCGCGCACGGAGGAGCCGCCCTGACGCCAGGCGAGCGCCGCGAGCACCAGAGGAATCATCACGAGGTCGACGTGGCCCGCCTGAACGCCTTCGAAGACTACGAGTGGCGACCAGGCGTAGACGATGACCGCCGCTGGACTCAGTCTCGTCCGACGCAGGAGGGTGATCAGCAGCACGACTGTGACGATCTCGCTTGCGAGCAGAAACGCTCGCCACGCGACAATGCTATCGGGCGCGACCCGCGCTGCGAGCGCGAAAACGGTTTCAGCGCCCGGCGGATAGACCGTCACCTTCGTCGGCCGATTGATATTTGGGTAGACCGCTTCGTCACGGAGGGGCGCGAGCTCGGTTGCCGCCGGTGGGTACCGGTATGGGCTGATGCCAGCCCATTGCACGCGGCCGTCCCACAGGTACCGATAGAGATCGGACGAGAGGATGATCGGGCTCCCGAGAACAGCGACCCGGAACAGGAGGCCGAATGCCAGCACGAGACCGAGCAGGACGCGGTCATCGGAACGTCCGCGGAGAACGAAACACGTGGCGATGAGGTAGACGACGAACAACGTTCCGAACAGCGCGAGGTACGCGACGTGGGTCGGCAGACTGCCGGCGGAAAGCGGGGGCAGCCCAACCGTGTAGCCAAGCAGGCTCACCAGTCCGAGACTGCCAACGAGGGCTCGAGCCTCCGTGCGCCTCATGAGGCGTCTCTCGCTGAGAGTCATGCAGCGTACTGGAGCACTCGCGCCCAGGTCTGGCCGGCGATCGCCTGCCGACGCAGTATCGGCTCCAGCGCGCGATCGACACCCACGATCTGCCCAGCGCCTGCGAACGCGAAGCAGAAAAGGGGCAGCATCAGCAGCGGCCAGATCCAGTACCACTCGCCCGGCACATTAAATGCCCCGAGTGCGATGTTCATCTGCCAGAGGAAGCCGCCGACACCGGCCAGGCGGGTGAGGATGCCGAAGAGCAGAGCTACACCCAGCGCGAACTCGATCACAAAGGTCTGCAGGCCGAAGAGGGAGAAGTGAGGCAAGACGACGTGCTGGAGGAAGCCTGCGTACCAGCCGAACGTCGGATTGGCGATCTCCTTCTGAATGAAGCCCTCAAGCCATCCGTAGTTGATCCACGGCGCTTTCTGCAACGCCATGTCGAGGAATAGCAGGCCGTAGGCAATTCGGAACAGGGCGAGTGGCCAACCTGGCAGGGCCGTTCTCAAGCCGAGGGTGTCAGTTAACATCATCAGATACTCCACATGAGCCCGCAGCCCCGACAGGGATCCGGCGGCGTCGTGCTCTCGAAGATGATCCGGAACCGACGATACTTCTCGCCGTTCCAGATGTCGGCGAACGGCTCGACGAGCGCGTTACCTAGAATTAGTGCCTTGTAGTCCCGGGCCACCCACGGCGAGATGCAGCAAGGCAAGACGTTGCCGTTGGCAGTCACGTAACTCAGCATCCACGGCCGCTGGCACCCGGCCCAAGGCCGCGAGTTCGGCCCCTTCCCTCTGAGGCTTGCCAGAGGCGTCGTCAACCCCGAGGCGCGGAGCGTGACGCCGAGCGTCCCCGCCAGCCTCTCGGCCTCATCGAGCAATTCTCGCTCCTGCTGGCGCAGCCGGCCGTGCAGCGCGTTCTCGGCCGTCGCGAGTCCGAGCCCGTTGAAGACGAGGCGCTGCACGTAGACTTCTTCGACGCCGAGGTCGGCGGCGAGTCGGACGAACGCCAACAGCTCTTGGAGGTTCGCCCGTGAGGCCGTGAACCACAGCGAGACACGTGGCGCCGATCGGCTCCCCTGGTGCTTGAGCTCCATGAGCTTTCGCACATTGGCGACCACAAGATCGAACCGGTCGACGCCGCGGAGCTTCTGATACGTCTGTCTCGTCGCCGCGTCCATCGAGACCCGGTACTCGTCGAGCCCACACTCGATCAATTTGAGCGCGCGTCCGGCCGTGAGGCTGATTGCGTCCGAGTTGAAGAGCACGGTCTCGGCGCGAGTCTTCAGGTAAGCGACGATCTCGAAAATTTCGCGGTTCAGGAGCGGCTCGCCGATGCCGTGGAGAACCACCCGCTCAAGCACGGGGAACTGCTCCGCGATGGCGGTGACCTGCCCGAGCGTGAGGTCAGCCGGTGGCTCCAGGCTGTGGAAAGTTCGGATGCATGTCTGGCATTTCGAATCGCAGCGATTGGTCGTCTCCAGATAGAGCGAGCGAGGCAGCGCGGAGACCACGGGCGGGCGAAGGCCGGTGTCCATGGTCCGACGACTCAGAGTGCCGAGACGACGGTGGTGCAGGCGCTCGCCATCTTTGGGAGATCCTCGCGTTTCGCCCGCTCCCAGTCGAGCGCGATCCGGTCGCCACGGGCGAACGGGCAGTACGGGTCGGGAGCGTCGAGTCGGCCCACTAATGCGCGTCGACCGGCACAGCCACCGCGGCAGGGGCAGTCCTCGCAGGCCATGGGGGCCTGTCGAGCCGCGATGAACTCCGCGGTCTCGACGATGGCCCCACCGAGGCGAGCCAGATCCGCGAGGGTGAGTCGGCTCTCAGCCCAGTACGTACACGGCAGCACGCGGCCGTCGGGTGCGACCCGGACGGTAGTGCGTCCGCAACCGGGTCCCATGAAGTCTGCGACCTCCAGGACCGCCGCCAGCACCGGCTCGGTCGTGGCGACGATACGCGTAGCTCCCGAGAGGAGCCGCAGACCCAGCCAGAACTGCTCGTAGGTTAGCGTGAAGCGATCGGTCTTCGCAGGCTGATAGACGTTGACGCGGAGGTAGGCGCCGAATCCGGCGGCCAAGCTCGCCAGGTCGGCCAAGCGGTCGTAGTTAATGCTCATCATGACTGACGTCACGGTAACCGGCACCCCGAGCTTGACGCAGCGCTCGAGAGCGCCCATGACTGTCCGCCAGTTGCCAACGCCCCGAAACGCGTCATGGTCGCGCTCGGAGGGAAAGTCGAGTGAGAACTCGATACTGTTGAAGCGTTTGACCGCAGCGTCGTCCAGTGCCTGGATGCTCAACCCGTTGGAGGTAATGCTCGTCCTGACTGCTCGCATGCCCAGGTAGTCGAGGATCGACTCGTACTCTGTGTGGAGCCCATTCTCGCCGACGCCGAGATTGACTGAGCGCACCGGGATGCTCTCGCAAACCTGCTGGACGTCTCGGAGCGTGAGCCGCTCGACTACCATATCCGGCCGATAGCAGTGCGGGCATCTGAGATTACATTCGTTCGTAAGACCGAGTCCGACGGAAAAGGCCATGGCGCTATTACCCGCGTTTCCAGGCGTACCGCACGGTCGTGAGGAGCAGGTGATAGCCGGCAAGTAGGCTCCCCCTGAGCGTGCCCCCAACCTTCGAGTAGCCGAGGCGCCGCCGACAGCTCACCGGCACTTCGACGATCCGGTACCCACGCCGCGCCGCCTTGACCACCATCTCCGCAGGCCAGCCGTACGTCTTTTGCTCCATGCTGAGGTCGCGGAACACGACGGCGCGGATTGCTCGGAACGGCCCAATGTCGGTAAGCGTGACGCCGTAAAGCAAGCGCACGAGCGCCGTCACTATCCGGTTGCCCATCCTCTGCTGGAGCGTGAGCGCGCCCCGAGTGGCGCCTGCTCTACGCGAGCCGAGAACCAGATCGGCCTCACCAGCGAGCACCGGCGCCAGGACCAACGGCAATTCGGTCGGATCGTCGTTGCGATCGCCGTCAAGGAAAGCAAGGATGTCGGTGTCGCCGGCGGCTGCCGCGCCGGCCAGGCAGGCGGCCCCATAGCCCCGGAACGGCTCTCGGACCACGCGGGCGCCTGCGCCGGCGGCGATCTCCGCCGTGCGGTCAGTGCTCCCGTTGTCGACAACGATGATCTCGTCGACGAGATCGCGCGGTACTTCGCGGACGACGCCGCCGATGGCTTTCTCCTCGTTCAGCGCCGGGATCACCACGCTGATCCGCACAGTCCCCTCCATGTGCCGTGGAGTATCCTCCGCGGCGCGTTGATCCGCTATCACGACCTCTTAGGAGGGCTTCCGATGCCCACCCACTCGGCGAGTCACCGTCTGTCGCATCGTGAAGATACGGCCGGTTTTTTCGAGCACGGACGCGTCGAGTGCTCCGTCGGTTCGCCGAGCGCGAGCACCACTCCGGCACCGGTCCAAATGCTGCGCCCATCGGGTGTGCCTTTTGATCTCCGAGGAGGCGATATGTAACGGCAGCGGGTGTAGCTCTCTCTGACTGTCGATGTGGGCATGCGCGATCCTCTCGATTGCCCTAAGACACGCGGAAGACACACGGCGGTGCGCGAATCGAACGACGCCTTGACGGTGTCTACTCCCTTTACAGCGCGGGCAGGCCGACGCGAGCCCATCAGGGTGCCGACGAGTGCGACCATCCCGGCCGGCGCCTCATGCCGCGCGACGGCGAACCCCGCGTTCTCGAGCCGGTCGACGACGACGGTAGGCGCGAGCCGCAGCTTGCGGTAGACACCTTTGCGGAACTGCCACCCGTCCGGCTGCCGCACCCAGATGAGATCGTGGACCTTGACAGTGGCGATCTCGTACTCGAGAAAGCAGGCCATGATTAGGTCGTCAGAGCGGCAGAGCGTAATGAAACGATCCTGTGCCTTCCACTTATTCGTCCGATTGAGCTCACGCCGCCCGTCGCAGGTACTCATGATGGAGTCCACCGACGCGCGGCACCTCCACCACCCTGCCCTGGCTCGGCCGCTGAGCCGTCCGATGCTCAGGCGTGTCTTTCGTCAGGGCTAAATGCGTTCGCGTCCGATTGTAGTAGGCGACGTACTTCGCCAGGATCGCGCGAAGATGCCGCTCGCTGACCACGACAACGTGGTCAAGGCACTCGCGTCGAATTGAGCCAATCACGCGCTCGGCATACGCGTTTTGCCACGGCGAGCGAGGCGCAATGACCGCTTCTCGGATGTCCAGGGTCCTGGCCTGACGAGAAAATCTTTCTCCGTAGACCTGATCTCGGTCCCGGATGAGATATCTTGGCGCCTCTTCGTGTACGCACGCCTCCAGCAGTTGCCGCGCCGTCCATTCCGCCGTCGGATGCTCGGTCACATTGAAATGCACCAGCCGGCGCCGGCTGTGGGTCAGCATCACGAGCACGAACAGCACTCGAAAGGTCGCTGTCGGCACCGTGAAGAAATCCAAGGCGATGAGATGCTTGGCGTGATTCTTCAAAAACGTGCGCCACGCCTGCGATGGCGGCCGTCGTGGCCGGAGCATGTACTTCGATACCGTGGCTTGGGAAACCGCTATGCCGAGCTTCAGCAGCTCACCATGGATCCTTGGCGCGCCCCAGAGAGGATTGGCGGAGCTGATTCGCCGAATCAAGTCTCGGAGGTCCGCACTGATCGCGGGCCGACCGAAGCGTCGCCGACTCTTCCACGTCCAGTAGCGTCGAAACCCTTGCCGGTGCCAGCCAATCACGGTTTGCGGCCGGACGACCAGCAGTGAATGCCGCCAATTCGTCCACAGCCTCGACAGCAGAACCCAGAAGATTCGATCCATCCCGGTCAGTCGCGGGCGTGGCTGGCGCGCCTTCCACACCGCGAGTTGCTGCCGCAACGCCAGGTTCTCCAGCGCTAATTCGTGATGCGTGCGAACTGCGGACCGCAGTGTCCCAAGGACGATCGCAAGCCATCTGATCATGACCGCCGAATAGCCGATAAGGCTGCACACCACAAGAAGATCGCGAGCGACAAGTTTTCAGAAGGGACAACGTCGCGCACGAGCTTCAGATTCTTCGGATTGTCCTCGACGATGAGGATCAGTTCATTCGCCACGGCGCACCGGCACCGTGAACGTGAACGTCGAGCCCTGTCCGACCTGGCTGTTGACCCAGATCTTTCCACCGTGCAGCTCGATGAATTTGCGTGACAACGCCAGGCCGAGCCCAGTTCCTTCCACCTTTTTCTCGGCCGCCCCGACCTGCCGAAACTCCTCGAACACCGCGTCCTGATCCTCCGGTGCGATGCCGACACCGGTGTCGGCCACCGACACCTCAATGGATCCGTCTATCGGTTTCGCTCCGACCTCGATCCGGCCACCCTCGGGCGTGAACTTGATCGCGTTCGAGAGCAGGTTGAGCAGGACTTGGCGGAGCTTCCGCTCGTCGCCGTGGATCTGTCCGAGACGTTCGTCAACGCTCTTGTGCAGGTCGATTCCTCGGCGCGCTGCTCGCTCGCGGACGAGCATCAGCGCATTGTCGATAGTCGCGGGGAGATCGAAGTCCGACACCTCCAGATCCATCTTCCCCGCCTCGATCTTCGATAGGTCGAGAATGTCGTTGATCAGGGAGAGGAGATGCTGGCCGGATGCATGGATGTCCTTGAGATAGTCGGCCTGCTTATCGTTCAAGTCTCCGAACATCCGTTCGTTCAATACTTCGGAGAACCCAATGACGGCATTCAGTGGCGTTCGTAGTTCGTGGGACATGTTCGCGAGGAACTCGGATTTGTGCTGACTCGCGATCTCCAGTTGTCGGCTCTTTTCCTCCGACTCCGCTGTTCGTGTCTGGAGTTCCTTGAATAGTCGCACGTTCTCAATCGCGATCACGGCCTGGGACGCAAAAGTCTGGAGCAGTGCGATTTCGTCGTCGGTGAATCCACCGAGGTCCCGGCGGGTCAACGAGATCGCGCCAACCGGCTCGTCGTGCCGAAGCAGCGGCAATACCACGAGGCTGTGATAGCCACGAACAGCCGCGACGCTGCGGATCGCTTCCGGTAGCTGCGCGTCGGTGTGCGCGTCAGTCACATTCAGCACGGTGCGAGTGCGGACGACTCGGGAGTGCGGCCAGTCCGAATCAAGCATTTGTGGGAACGCTGCCCTCACGGCGGCGTCGCCGGTCGCATCGGTGGTCGTGAACGCGGCGAGCTCGAGCCGATCGCCCGCGATACGGGACATCGCAGCGACGAATCCACGCAGTAACCGCACTGCACTCTCGACGATCGCCTCGAACACCGGCTGGACGTCGCTCGGTGAACGGCTGATGACGCGCAGGATATCGCTGGTGGCAGTCTGCGTGTCGAGCGCCGTCGTCAGCTCGCGGTTGCTCGCTTGAAGCTCCGTGAACAGCCGCACGTTCTCAATGGCAATGACGGCCTGGTCGGCGAAGGTCTGCAGGAGGGCAACCTGCTTCTCCGTGAACGGGCGAACCTCGAGTCGACGGATGAGGATCGCCCCGATGGCGATTCCTTCGCGGAGAAGCGGGGTAACTAGAATCGTCCGCGAGCCGGTCGCACCGGCGGTCGGCTTGGATCCAGGGTATTCGGTGTCCAGGAGCGGGATGATGTCGGTAATGTGAATTGTGCGCCCCTCGATAATCGCGCGGCCGACGACGGTGTCGCGTTGGAGTGGCCGGGAATCGGCTGGGCCCAAGATCCGCACCGTACCGTAGTGCGCGACGCGCCGCGCCAAGTTTTCTTCGATTCGGTAGACATGCCCGTCGTTTGCGCCGCATACCCGTGCCGCGTTCTCGGCGACCGCATCCAGCACCGGCTGGAGCTCCGTTGGTGAACTCGAGATGACCCGCAGAATCTCGCTCGTCGCCGTCTGCTGTTCCAATGCTTCCTTTGTCTCGTTGAACAACCGCACATTCTCGATGGCGATCACGGCCTGGTCGGCGAAGGTTTGCAATAGCGCGATCTGCTTGTCGGTGAACGGCCGCACATCCGGTCGCCAGACGCTGAGCGCGCCCATCGGTATGCCGTCCCGGAAAAACGGAATCGTCAGAATCGAGCGCAGACCGATGGTGTTCCGGAGCGGATGGGTGTATTCCGGGTCGACCCAGGAGTCCTCCAGATGCACGAGCCGACGATCGAGGATCGCCCGGCCGGACGTCGTGTCGCGCGCGATCGGGCGCGGGTACGCGGTGTGGATCGCGGCGATCCCGGCCGCATCGACACCCTCCACGGCGGCCAGCGTGAGCTGACCGTCCTGGGCAAGAAACACGCCGCTGTACGTGGCCTCGCACAGTCGCCGCGCGCTGCGTACGATGGCGTCGAAGACCGGTTGCTCGTCCGTCGGCGAACTCGAGATGACGCGCAGGATCTCGCTGGTCGCCGTCTGCTGCTCCAAAGCGAGGGTGAGATCGCTGTTGCGCGCTTCCAGCTCTGTGAACAGCCGCACATTCTCGATCGCGATGACGGCTTGGTCGGCGAACGTCCGGACGAGGTCGATCTCCGTTTCACTAAACGGCTGGACCTCTCGTCGCCACAAGGCAAGCGCCCCAAGAGGAATACCTTCGCGCATCATGGGTACGGCGAGAATCGTTCGATAGTTCTGCATTGTCTTCAGCCGGGGCGTCCGGAAGGCCGGATCTTCGCGGATGTCGGGAATGTGGACGACTTTCCGGTCGAGGATGGCCCGGCCCGTCGCGCTCTCGCGGGAGATCGCGAGGGGAAAGACGTCATGCTGGAGAATCATGAGCTCATCTTCGGGCACGCCGTAGTGTGCATCGAGCGTGATGCTGCCACTGTCAACCCGGTGCAAGCCACCAAACGCCGCGCCACACAACGTGGCAGCATTTCGCACGACCATGTTGAACACTGGCTGGAGATCAGTTGGTGAACTACTGATGACCCGCAGAATCTCGCTCGTCGCCGTCTGCTGCTCCAGCGCCTCCTTCGTCTCGTTGAACAGCCGGACGTTCTCGATGGCGATGACAGCCTGGTTCGCGAACGAGCGCAGCAGATTCACCTGGCGCTCGGGGAACCGCCCGGGCTCGCGGCGAGCCAACGTGATCGCGCCAATGGCGATGCCGTCCTTCAGCATGGGGACCGAGATCATCGCTCGACCCCCGAGGGACCTCGAAATCTCCCCACTCGTCGTCCCCACGTCGTCGATACTGGCGTCTTCAGCCTCCACCACGGCACGTTCGAGGATCGCCCGCCCGGACATCGTCGCGCGCGACGGCGGCTGCGGGAAGCTGCGCCGGACCATGGCCTGCGCTTCGGGAGTGAAGCCGAACGCAGCCATGTTGTGCATGCGGTCGCCGTCTATTCGGACGGCGTTCGCAACCACCGCGTCACACAAGCGGCACGCCTGCTCGACGATCACGTCGAACACGGGCTGGACGTCGCTCGGCGAGCTCGAGATGACCCGCAGGATCTCGTTGGTGGCCGTCTGCTGGTCGAGCGCCTCAGCCAGCTCGCGGTCGCGTGTCCGGAGCTGCTCCAGGGCCTCCGCCAGGCGCTTCTCAAGGTCGCAAATCGTGGCGTCGTCGCTCTTCGACGACTGTCGGGAAACAGCCGGCTTGGCTTTGCCCTTTGTCGGTTTTGGACCCCGCCCCATCAGCCTCCCCTTGCCACCTAGAATCGGCCGGTGACAGGCTAGGCGAACGCAGCCGACCGGGCAAGTCGAAGAACGTCGAGGTGTCGAATGATGCCTGCTCGCGGTCGTTGGCTCACGTGCGCTGCAGACGGAGTGAGGAAAACCTTGTCTTTACACTTGGACGCGTCCGTGACGGCCCCAGTCGGGCGCCCCTCATAACCGCGTGTGCTCGTCGGATCAGTCGTTTGGCATCAGCGGGTATCAAGGCGTTACGGACCGCATCGCTCGCACCCTATCAGCACGATTGTTACGATGGGATTCCGCCCAGCGCACGGTCGATGCGCGGGCCGGCAAGGAGACTGCGAGCGATGCCGCGACCTATCTGGAAGGGTGCTATCAGCTTCGGTCTTGTCACCATCCCGGTGAACCTCTATTCCGCGATCGAGCGCCGCGAGACGCTGTCGTTCAACCTTCTGCACAAGAAGGATCACGCCCGCATTCAGAACAAGCGCTTCTGCAGCGAGGAAGGCGTCGAGGTTCCGTGGAGTGAAGTCGAGAAGGGCTATGAATACGCGAAAGGTCAGTACGTTGTCGTGACGGACGAGGATTTTGAGAAGGCGCGCGTGCCCGCCACGCAGACATTCGACATTCGGGCTTTCGTGCCGGCCCACGAGGTCGCGGACCTCTACTTCGACGAACCGTACTACCTCGAGCCGAACGGCAAGGCCGGCGTCAAAGCTTATGCCCTCCTGCGCGACGCACTAAAGGACACCGGCCGGATTGGAGTCGGAACGGTGGTTCTCCGCCAGCGCGAGCATGTTGCCGGTATTGAGCCGTCGGGGGACGCCCTCGTGCTGTCCATGATGCGCTTCGCCCACGAGATCCGATCGCCGAATGATCTGGATCTGCCGAAGGCCGGCGAAGGCTGGACGAAGAAGGAAATGGATCTTGCCCACCGGCTCATCGAGACGCTGGCCGATAAATGGAAGCCCGAGGACTTTCGTGACACCTACACCGAAGTGTTACGGAAGGCGATCGAAGCGAAGGTCGAGGGCAAGGAACTCGAGCTGCCCGCCGAGGAGCGTCCGCGACCGGTCGCGAATCTGATGAAGGCGCTTGAGGAGAGTTTGGCGCGGAAGGAAGGTGCGAAGGCACCCGGCAGAGCCGCCAAGACTCCACAGAAGCGTCGCGGCGGCAAGCGAGCAGCGTAGGGCGGCGCCGTCCTTGCGAGCACCGATCGTCCTCTACCAGCCGCCGAAGCGGCAGCGGACTGACTACCGCATCGGTCTTTCGGCGTGGACGGACAAGTCCATGCTCGAAGAAGGCGAGTTCTATCCGCGTAAGACCATGACCGCCGAAGAGCGGCTGTGGTGGTACTCCCGCTTCTTCGATGTCGTCGAGGTCAACAGCTCGTTCTACGCGATTCCGTCGGCTGACACAGCAGCGCTCTGGGCGGGCCGCACACCAGCAGGATTTTTGTTTCAACGTGAAGGCCTATGGTCTCCTTACCGGCCATCATCTGGACGTGGCGCGCCTTCCGGACGCAGTGAAGCAGATGCTTCCACGCGGCCATGCGGCTCGCGGACGCTGCAAGCGTCAAGTTGGCCGCGACGTCAGCAGGCGCGCATGCGCCTGCTGACCTTATTGCCCTGCGTCCATCATCACGCGTGCAGCGCTCGTGGCACGTCGCGGAATGCAGCGTCCGCGCGCAGACGCGCCGACGTGGACGTAGGATCAGCCCGTCTGGATCGTGATCTGTCTCGGCTTCGCTCGCTCGACCTTCGGCAGCCGCAGCCGAAGCACCCCGTGCTTCAGCG
>Ga0209382_10001980_pt1 | contig 30871 bp, 30 predicted proteins | sample SoiMetdeltSBSDD5_FD_187599 | JGI IMG/M metagenome (GOLD analysis project Ga0209382, IMG submission 187599) | Bulk soil microbial communities from a Populus tree surrounding site in Tennessee, USA - Soil MetaG P. deltoides SBSDD5 (SPAdes) (version 2) | ecosystem: Environmental > Terrestrial >...
GCTCCTGGTCTGGCTGGTGACCGGGGCGCCGCCCGACGCGACCCCGGCCGGCACGGCGATCGGGGTGGCCGTGGTCGTCGGAGCGGCGTTCCCGGCCGCGCTGGGACGAGCGCTCCAGCGGAGCCTGGCCAACGATCCTGCCGGCCGCCACCCCGACGCGCTCAGCTGGCTGTCCGACGTCGCCGCCGCGCTCCCGCCACCCGACCTGGTGGCGCCGGTCGACGGACGGCCCTACGTGGATGACGAGGACCACCGCCAACCGCCGGCCCTCGGCGCCCCGCGTCCCGCGCCGGTCCCAGCCGCGCCGGGGAGCTGGCCGTGGCGTCTCCTTCACAGCGCCTGGGTCCTGACGTCGCTGCCCCTCGGCCTGACCACCTGGGCCGGCTTCCTCTACATCGGCATGCGTACCCGCCGGGCCCGGTGGCTGTGGGCCGCCGGTGCCTACGCAGTCGGCGCCGTCCTCTTCATCGTGCTCGCCATCGCGACGCCGACCGACGCCGCCGGCGAGGCCGACCCCGACAGCTGGCAGGACAAGCTCGGCCTGACGACCATGATGGTCCTGTGGATCGGCGGGTTCGTCCACGCGCTCCTGGCCAACAGCCTGTGGCTCCGCTGGCGCGTCACTGCTGCACCGCGACGAGGGTGATCCGGCCCTCGTCGTCGAGCACCATGAGCTCGCCGGGCACGATCTCGACGCGGTCCGCGGCTTCCAGGGCAGCGACGAGCGCGGTCTCCTGGTCCATGACTCCCGCGGGCTCGGAGCACTCTCTGAGTGTGATCCGCATCGTCCCGATCGTCAGCTCGTGGCCGTCGAGCTCCCAGGAGCCGGCGGCGGTGTTGCAGCCCGTCTCCAGGGTGACATCCCCGTCGTCGTGGAACGTCACCGTGGGTTCGGTGCCGGACAGGACGCTCTCGATGCTGGTGCCCGTGGCGACGCCGGTGATCTGCCAGGTGCCGACGAGCAGCTCGTCGGCGTCGTAGGCCCGGAACGCCAGGCGGACCTCGTCGTCGTCGCCGCTGAGGGTCAGGCGATCGCCGTCATCGTTCACCGACACGTGGTCGACGGCCCCGAGGGCGGTGATGAACTCCTCCTCGGCCCGCATGGTCGACTCCTCGCACATGCGCCGGGTGAGGGCGATGTCGCCGATCTGGACGCTGTCGTCGTCCTCGAGATCGAACGAGCCCCGGTAGACGTTGCAGGGCGCCGTGCCCGAAACCTGGTCGCCCCGGACCGACAAGGTCACCGGATTGTCGTCGTCGACGGTCAGCGAGCTGTCGTCCCGATCGAGCACCCACTCGCGGGCCTCGATGTCCTGGCGGGTGCTCGGAAGGCCGGCGGTCGCCGACCGGCTGTCGATGGCGTCGTCCCACCCGCAGGCGCCGGCGGCCAGCACCAGAGCGAGGACCAGGACACGGGGTCGACGGAGCGCCATCACGGCTCGATCGGGTCCCGGATCAGGGGGCAGGTCATGCAGTGCCCACCGCCCCGGCCCCGGCCCAGCTCGGCACCCACGATGGGGAGGACCTCGATGCCGGCCTCGCCGAGCAGCTTGTTGGTGGTGGTGTTGCGGTCGTAGGCGACGACCACACCGGGTTCGAGCGCCACGAGGTTGTTGCCGCTGTCCCACTGCTGCCGTTCGGTGGCGTAGACGTCGCCACCGGTGTCGATGACCCGCAAGGCGGGGAGGCCGAGCGCCTCGGCGACCACGTCTACGAACGGCCGATGCTCGGCGGTCACCTCCATGCCGGCACTGGTGTCGCCGGGCCGCAGGGAGAAGGTCTCGATGCCGTCGACGATGTCGGGGAACGCCGTGGCGACGTCGCGGTCGGCGAAGGTGAACACGGTGTCGAGGTGCATCGCGGCCCGCAGGCTGGGCATCCCGGCCACCACGACCCGTTCGGCGCCACCTCGCTCGAACAGGGTCTGCGCGACCTGGGTGATCGCCTGCCGGGACGTCCGCTCGCTCATCCCGATGAGCACCACGCCGTTGCCGGCCGGCATGACGTCGCCACCTTCCAGCGTCGCCAGGCCCCAGTCCTGCTCGGGGTCGCCCCACCAGACGTTGGCTCCAGCCAGGTCGGGATGGAACTGGTACAGGGCCTTCATCAGGAGGGTCTCGTCGTGGCGGGCCGGCCAGTACAACGGGTTGAGGGTCACCCCGCCGTAGATCCAGCAGGTCGTGTCCCGGGTGTAGAGCGTGTTGGGCAGCGGAGGCATCAGGTAGTCGCGTGCTCCGCTCCGCTCCCGCGCCAGGACCACGTAACCGGGCCGGAGATCGTCCGGGAGATCGGTGGTCGCCAGCCCGCCGATCAGGTACTCGGCCAGGGCCCGGTCCGGGAGACCCTCGAGGAAGGATCGGGTCTCCGCCACCAACCCCAGCCCGACCTCGTTGGCCACGATCTTGCGGTCCAGGAGCCAGGCCTTGGCCGCTGGCTCACCGAGCATCTCGGTGAGCATGTCGTGCAGCTCGACCACCTCGATGCCGCGATCGCGCATGAGGGCGACGAAGTCCAGGTGATCGCGCTCGGCCCGGTCGACCCAGAGCACGTCGTCGAACAGCAGCTCGTCGCAGTTGGTGGGCGTGAGCCGACGGTGCGCGAGGCCAGGCGAGCAGACCAGCACCTTGTGCAGCTGGCCCACCTCGGAGTGGACCCCGAAGCCCCGCCCCTCGGCTGTCGATTCGGTGGTCATGCCGGTTCCTCCTTGGTCGCGCGCACCATCGGTCCGATCAGAGGGTGATCCAGCCCGCCGCCAGGGCGACCACGCCGACGACGGCACCCACCAGCGACACCACGAGGATCACCATCTCGCCCGGCGAGAACGGTCGGCGTCCCTGCTCCCGCCGGGTCATGACGAACAGCACGCTGCCAGGCGCATAGATGACGAACGAGAGCAGGACGAACTTCGGGCCCGCGGCGAACAGCAGGAACGCCGTGTACACCGTCGCCAGCGCCGCGACCGCCAGGTCGCGGGAGCGGCCCTCGGGTCGGTCGCCGTAGGTCTCGTTGGTCACCACCAACCGCAGCGCGTACGCCGCGGCGAGCAGGAACGGGATCAGCGTCAGTGCGCCCGTCAGGTCGAGCATCAGGTTGAAGGCGTCGTCCGACACCAGCGTGACGAACAGCATCACCTGGACCAGGACCGTGCTCATCAACAGCGCCGCCGCCGGGGCCTCGGCGGGGTTGACGCGGCGGAGGAAGCGGGGCATGTCGTGGTCCTTGGCCGCCACGAACAGCACCTCGGCGGCCATGAGCGTCCAGGCCAGGTAGGCGCCGAGCACCGACACGATGAGCCCCAGGCTGACGAACACCTTGCCCCAGTCGCCCACCGCCGCCTCCAGCACGCCGGCCATCGAGGGCTGGCGGAGCTGGGCGATCTCGGCCCGGGGCAGGATGCCGTAGGACACGATCGTCACCGTCGCGAACACGGCGAGCACGCTGAGGAAGCCCAGGACCGTGGCTCGGCCGACGTCCTCGCGGCGCCGGGCGTACCGGGAGTACACGCTGGCGCCCTCGACGCCGAGGAACACGAAGACGGTGGCCAGCATCGTCCCCCGCACCTGGTCGAACAGCGAGCCCACCTCGGCGCCGCCGCTGATGTTGTCGAGGAACACGTCGACCTTCAGGTACAGGATGGCCACCACGGCGAAGACCAGGATCGGGATGACCTTGGCGACGGTCACGACCGTGTTGATCGTCGTCGCCTCCCGCACCCCTCGCAGGATCAGCCACGCGAACGCCCAGACCCCCACCGTCGAGAGGAGCACGGCCAGCCAGGTGTCGCCGTCGCCCAGCGCGGGCGCGATGGCGCCGACGGTCGACATGATCAGCACCCAGTAGGTGACGTTGCCGACGCAGGCACTCGCCCAGTAGCCGAAGGCCGAGAAGAAGCCCAGGTACTCGCCGAAGCCCGCCTTGGCGTACGCGTACACGCCCGAATCGAGCGCTGGCTTGCGCACCGCCAACGTCTGGAACACGAAGGCCAGCATCAGCATCCCGGTTCCCGCGATCGCCCACGCGATCAGCGCGCCGTAGACCCCGGTCTCGGTGGCGAAGCGGCGGGGCAGCGAGAAGACCCCGGCGCCGACCATGGACCCCACCACCATGGCGGTGAGGGTGCGCACACTGACACGCTGCACACCGTTCCTCGGCTGCTGCTCGAGCTGCGTCTCGGTCTCGGTCACGCTCACTCCTTGGCTGGCTGGGCCGGTGGGGTCGCCGCAGCGGGACGGTCGAGGTCCTCCGGTGCTCCGTCGGGCGCGAGCCGTTCGATCCGGAACCCGGTGAAGCCGTAGGCGACGCTCAGCGCGGGGCTGGCGAGGTTGAAGAACGCGAACGGCAGGTACTGGAGCGCTGACACCCCCAGCACGGCGCCCATGAAGGCGCCGCACGAGTTCCAGGGCACCAGGGGTGACGTGACCGTCCCGCTGTCGGCCGCCAGGCGGGACAGGTTGGTCGGCGCCAGTCCCCGGCGCGCGAACTCCGCGCGGAACACCTTGGTCGGAAGGATCAGTGCGATGTACTGGTCGCCGGCGACGAGGTTCAGCCCGAACGCGGTGGCGAACACGGTGGCGAACAACCGCCCGGTGGTCTTGGCCGCCGCGATGAGGGGATCGACCAGGCGTCCGATCATCCCGAACTCTTCGAGGAGCGCCCCGAAGGTCACCGCGCCGATGATCAGCCAGATCGTCGGCAACATGCTGCTCATGCCACCGCGTGACACCAGCTGGTCGACCTCCGCGATGCCGCTGTCCATCTGGAAGCCGGTGGCCGCCGCCCGCCACACCGCCTCGATCGACTCGATGACCGCGCCACCGCCGCCCTGCGCGAACCCCTGCACGACATCGGGCTGGAGGAACGCGCCGCACACGCCGGCGAACAGCGTCGCGGCCATCAGGGCCAGGGAGGCCGGGACCTTGCGGATCGAGAGGGCGGCCAACAGCACCAGGGGCAGGAGGTTCAGCGGGGTGATGTGGTACACGTCGCCGAGCGCGGCCAGTTCCACCGATTCGGGGACGAGGTTGGCGCCCTCCTGGCCGTGGACCGCACTGATCACGAGGAACCCCACGATCGCCACCGCGAACGCCGGGATCGAGGTCCACGCCTGGCGCTTGACGTGGTCGTAGACGTCGACCCCGACCATCTGGGCCGACAGGATCGTGGTCTCCGAGAGCGGCGACAGCTTGTCGCCGAGGTAGGCACCCGAGACCACCGCTCCCGCGGTGATCTCGGGCGAGACGTCCAGCGCGACCGCGATCCCGACGAGGCCGACCCCGATGGTGCCCGCGGTCGTCCACGAGCTGCCGATGCTCAGGGCGATCACACCGCAGATCAGCGCCGCGGCCGCGTAGTACCACCCCGGCGACAGCAGCTGGATCCCGTAGTAGACGAGCGTCGGGATGGTCCCCGACAGGTTCCACACGCCGATCAGGGCGCCCACGGAGAGCAGGATGAAGATCGCACTGGTCACCGAGGCCACCGAGCCCTGGGTCGCGTGTTGGACCTGGTCCCACGAGTGGCCGTTCTTCATGGCGATCAGTCCCGCCACCATGGCGCACAGCACCAGCGCCACCTGGATCGGCCCGTCGAGCGCATCGAGCCCGAACAGCCAGAGCGCCCCGCCGATCAGCAGCGCCAGCATGACCAGCGGCACCACCGCATCGACCAGGGATGGCTCCCGCGGGGGTTCGCCGCCGGCAGCGACCGGGTCGGCCGGATCGCCCGGGTCGCCCAGGCTGTCCGTGGTCCCCCAGCCGGTGTCGGAGCCGTCTGGCATCCGTCGATCATCCGCCCCGCCGGTGGCCGGCGGTTCACCCTAGGCGGGTGACGTCACGTGTTATGGACCCGTTTCCTACTTGATCGTCCTTGACAGGCAGCCGTGAGGCTGCCTATTTTGTGCAGCCGTGCGGCTGCATGTTTGGCGACGGCGCGATGGACGGCGCGATGGATGAGGTGTTCAAGGCATTGGCTGACGCCAGCCGCCGTCGGCTGCTCGACAGCTTGCACACCCACAACGGGCAGACCCTGCGGGAGCTGTGTGCAGGCCACGAGATGGCCCGGCAGTCGATCAGCAAGCACCTCGCCGTGTTGGAGGCAGCCAACCTGGTGACCCCGGTGTGGCGTGGCCGGGAGAAGCTGCACTACCTCAACGCCGCGCCCATCGACGCCATCGCCGAGCGCTGGATCGACAAGTACCACCGCGAGCGGGTGCGCGCGCTCGCCGACCTGAAGACCGCCCTGGAGCAGGACCCCATGACCAACCCGGAGTTCGTCTACACGACCTACATCAAGACCACCCCCGAACGGCTCTGGCAGGCCCTGACCGACCCGGCGTTCACCCGCCGCTACTGGGGTGTCGGCTTCGAGTCGGATTGGCGACCGGGGTCGACGATGACCTGGGAGGAGCGCGGCGTGAAGATCGTGGACCCGGCCCAGATCGTGCTGGAGTCCGAGCCCTATCGCCGGCTGGCGTACACCTGGCACACGTTCACGCCGGAGTGGGCCGAGGCCCACGAGCTCGGCGACGAGGTCTTCACCGCGCTGGCCACGGAGCGCCGCTCGAAGGTGACCTTCGAGATCGAGCCGCGCGGGCCCATGGTCAAGCTGACCGTCGTCCACGACGACTTCGAGCCCGGTAGCACCGTGCGACAGATGGTCGGCGAAGGCTGGCCCGAGCTCCTGTCCGGCCTCAAGACCCTGCTCGAGACCGGCGACACTCCCCCGACCAACCCGACCAGCCCAGACCCGAAGGAGCAGGACCGTGTCCTCGACTGAACTCCGTCTCAGCCACATCCCGACGGTCAAGGTGGGGATGCTGATCCGCAAGCCGCCCGGCGAGGTGTTCCAGGCCATCGTCGACCCCGACATCACCACCCGGTTCTGGTTCACCCGGAGCAGCGGCAAGCTGACCCCGGGCGCCACCGTCCGATGGGACTGGGAGATGTACGACGCCTCGGCGACGGTGCGGGTCAAGGAGGTCGAGGACGACCGTCGACTCGTCTTCGACTGGGGCGACGGTGCCGAGTCCACGACGGTGGAGTTCCGCTTCACCCCCTGGGAGGACGACGCCACCTACGTCGAGGTCACGGAGTCCGGGCTCCGAGGCGACGGCGACGAGGTCCTCGCCCGCGCCGCCGGCTCGACCGGAGGGTTCACCATCGCCCTCTGCGCGTTGAAGGCCCTGCTCGAGCACGGCGTCGCCCTGACGGCCGTCGGCGATCGCTACCCGAAGGCGTCAGATCTGCTCGAAGGCCAGGTCGATGGCCAACGCTGACGCCACGACGAGGCTGCGCAACGGATCGTCCAGGGGCCGATGGATCTCCACCAGGTAGCTGTTGGCCGTGGTGAACAGGATCTTGGCCAGCTGCCGGAGCTTGGACTCGTCGAAGGTCTCGGTGACGCAGGCCACCTCAGTACCGGTGAGGTCCCGGATGCTGTAGTCCGCATCCCCGTCGGCGAGCTCGACGACCGATCCGCACGGCGTTCCGCCGGACTCCAGTGAGCAGCCATCGCTGAACGCCTTCTGCTGCACGATCCGACCGATCTCGTTCCCGCCGCCGTCGCGCACGATGACCTGGGACTTGAGCTTGACCACGATCGACGGTCGAGTGAGCTCCAGGACCACATCGCCCTGCAGGTCGAGGATCTGCAGCGTGTGGCGGAGGTCCGAGTCCCAGTCGGAGATGAACCGGAAGGCCTTCTTGAAGATGCTCTGACCCACCTGCCGCACCGAGGCCAGCCGCTCCCCCTCCGGGGTGGAGATCGAGTACTCGTTGTTGATCTCGATGTCCTTGGCCTTCTGGTTCACCACCAGAACCGGCTCGGTGAAGATCGTCTTCCCGCCACCCGTCTGCTCCACTGACCTCGGAACCGTAGGTGAGCCGCCCACCAAACAGCCGTCAGCCCCCCTGCGCCCCCGGCCCCCGTCGAGACCCCGAGCCGGGCCCCGGCCGTGCCCCGGCCGTGTCCGCTCAGGACACCGCCCCACGGGGTACAACCCACTCGGTTGGCCAGAGATCGTGAGGGCGTAGCGTCCCGGTAGTGAAGGGAACGGCGTGATGGCCGGAGCGCTTGTGGACACCAACGGGGTGCGGTTGTGGTACGAGGCGTTGGGCCGACCTGACGGGGAAGCGGTGCTCTTGGTGATGGGGGGTGGGGCGTCGGTGGTCTGGTGGCCACCGGAGCTGATCGACGGCCTGGTCGACGCCGGGTATCGGGTCGTGCAGTTCGACAACCGGGACGTGGGGCTGTCGACCCACATCGACAGTGCCCGCGCGTCCTACGGCCTGGAGGACATGGCCAGCGACGCGATGGGCGTTCTCGACGCCGTCGGCATCGATGCCGCCCACCTCGTCGGCGTCTCGTTGGGCGGGATGATCGCCCAGGTCGCCGCCCTGCGGTATCCGGCCCGGGTGCGCTCGTTGACGCTCGTCAGCACGACCCCGGGCCCCGACCCCCGGCTGTCGCCCGGTGACGACTCCGTGTTCGCCGGTCTCGACCGTCCCGTCGAGACCGAAGAAGACGCCATCGAGATGGAGGTCGCGTTCTGCCGCGCGACGGCCGGTAGCCGGTTCGGGTTCGATGAGCAGCACTACCGCGACATCGCCGCCGCCGATCACGCCCGGGGCACGAACCCGCACCTCAGCTACGCGCCATCGGCGTCGTCACGCATCGACGATCTGGCCCGGATCCAGGTGCCGACGCTCGTCATCCATGGCACCGAAGACCCCGTCTACCCCTACGACCACGCCGAGGTCCTGGCGGAGAGCATCCCCGGGGCGACCCTGGTCCGCTGGGACGGCGTCGGCCACGAGCAACCTCCGCAACTGGTCCCCGAGCTGACCCGACGGCTGATCGCCCACCTCCACGCCGCTGGGTGACCGAGGACAACAGCGACACCCGGACGCCTGCACAGCCCGCGTCGCCACTCTCATCTCTGAGCCGAGCTCGCCGCTCTGAGCTTCGACGCCGGCGAAGCCGGCGCTTGGGGCCTGTAGAGGCAGATTCGGGCATCGGCTGCTCTGGCCACCAGCAAGGCGGCGCGAGAGCGGGCAATCTGTAGGCGGGTGCTCCGTCGGTGAGGTGGGGTCATATGTCCAGCGACCAAGACTCGGCGGATGCGCACCAGTACCTCAGCACGACGCGGCTTGAGGCATTCAGTGACGGTGTCTTCGCCATCGCGATCACGCTGCTCGTTCTCGATCTCGCATTGCGTCCGCCAGGCTCGCCCTTGGAGCAGGTACTTCAGGCTTGGCCGTCGTACCTGGCGTACGTCGTCAGCTTCCTGACGATCGGCGCGGCTTGGCTCGGTCACACCGAGCTGACCAGTGGACTCGTGCGGGCAGATCACATCTTGCTTCGAATCAACCTGCTCCTCTTGCTCGTGGTGGTGTTCCTGCCGTTCCCGACGCGGCTCGTCGCCGAATCTCTGGACGGCCTTCACGGCGAGCGTGTGTACGCCACCATGTACGGGCTGACATTGCTCGCCCTTCGCGTGTTCCTGTTCGCTCTCGAGGAGTACGGCCGGCGCGAGCATCTCGACTCACCGGAGGGAGAGACCAAGGCACGGCGGGCCGAGCACAAGCTATTGACCGTCATCGTCGGGTATCTGATCGCGATCATCATCGGACTGGTGTTTCCGGGACTTGCGGTGGCCGCGTACTTCGGCATCGCCGTGTACCTCGTCGTGCCGTTCCGAGAGATCACCCAACTGCTGTTCGGACGTTCCTGATTGCCGATCCGCCGTCCCGCGGGACATCTGGCTTGTAAGTGAGACGCCCCAGCCATGGCCACCTCGATCCAGTAGGGGGCCAGGCCTGTAACGGGGTTCAAGCGGCGGCTTCGAGGACGGTCTCCACGTCGACCGGGGTCAATGTGGCGGCGACGGCATCGAGGTGTCGCCCGGCAGCGAGGTGGTGATGTTCACCGCCGTTTCGCCCACCTGCACCTCGATGTGTTCGTGGCCCTCGTGGGTCCGGCTCGGGAGCCCGCCGGGTCCGCCGGGCCGGAAAGGTGTCGGGTCCTCGGCCAGGGCGCAGTCGAGGGACCGGAGCGTGATCGAGAAGTAGTCCTCGTCGCCGATGTGCGGGTCGAAGGATGGGGGTTCATGCCAGCTCAGCCGGACCGACTCGCACTCGGTCTCCGCGGGGTCCTGCCTGGCCCACTCGTTGGGTGAGAGGACCGTCAGGGCCCAATCGGATGGGAGGTTGGTGGGCCAGACGATCTGTAAGTCCTGGACGTTTCGCAGGCCTTCCTCGTCCACCCGGGGGTAGGCATCGATGTCGTCCTCGGTCGGCACAGCTATCTCGACGGGTTGGTTCCAATCGCTGAAGTGGACCTCGGTGCTCAGGGAGTTGGAACCCTGTACGAGGTCGAAGCGCAGGGCAAGCGGCTGGCCGGTCGATGCGATGTCGACCTCGATCGTGCCGTCGGGGATCGGGATGCCCGCGAGACCATCGAGACCATCGGGCGCGTCCGCAACCCCCGCGATCGTCGTGATGTCCGAAGACTCCCTCGCGACCTGCGGCTCGCTCATGTGGGAGATGGCGTCGAGGAAGCCAGGGGGATCACCGATCGTCGGGTTGGTCGTCCAGATGTCGCCGGTCTCGACGTACCCGTCCTCGGGGTGGAGGTACACGAGCTCGGCGATCAAGAACGCCAGGTAGTCTTCGAGCTCCTCGTCCCCCGCGAAGAGCGACGCTTCGGGGACACCCGCCTGGAGCACCTCTGTCATCGGGACGACGGCGTCTTCGTGTCTCGTCCATCGTTCTCGCCTGAGCGCGGCGAGGTTGTCGGCCATCCGAGCATGCGCGGTGTCTCCTTCGAGCGCCAGCTCGACCGCGCTGTCGGTGGACTCGACCAACATTCGCCACCGATCGGGGGTCCATGCGCCTGACCCGGTGGAGCGCATCGTGGTGGGCTCGTCAGTGTCACCGAGCTCGAAGACAGCATCAGTGGTCGCGGACTCGAAGTTGAAGCGGAAGCTCTCCGCGCCGGCCATGGCGTCCCTCACCTCGCGCAACTCAGGCTCGTCGACGGCGTCGCGTTGCTGGCCCGTGAGCAGCGTCGCAGCAACGATCCCGGCGGCCACCACTACGACAACCGCAACGACGAGTCCGCTTCTCCGTGGTCGGCGAAGGTTCTGGTGGGCGGGCTCCGGCACCGGCGACTTGTGCGGGTCGAGTGGCGCAACCATGGTCCCTCCCCCGGCGGCCTGTGGCGACCGCCTCTGCCTCGATGCTCGACCCGTCTGGCGCGCCCGCCCATCGGGGCCAACCCCCACCACCAGCCAGACCGCCCACCAAGCAGACACAGCAGCGACACCTGGACGCCCGGACGCCTGCACGGCCCACGGCCGCCTTCACGTCGACTCGCTCTCGTCGGTGAGCGGGTCACCTGCCGGAAGGGTGACGTCCGCCGGGAGATCGGTGAACCACTGGTCGACCGGGACGACGGTCAGTGACCCCACGATGTCGAGATAGGCATCGAGCTCGTCGAAGTCGCCACTCGTCTGGAGGAAGTAGGGCATACCGGGCTCGGGTTCGACGAACGTCACGTACCGGTCCGTGGTGTCAGAGACGAAGGTCACCGCCGGCCGACCGAGCACCCTGGTCGTCGTGGGTTCCGCCACCGCCACAGCGGCGAGGCGGGCGGCATGGTCGGTTGCGGGTGCCCAGCTCACCTCGACCACGTGCGAGCCACCTCGGAACACGATGCGTCCATACGCGGGGGTGCCCTCGACAGCCCTGATCGACCAGCCCGGTGTCCCGATCGCGAGATGAGGGACGAATGCGAGCGCCGTCGTCGCCGCTGGACCTTCGGTTCCCGGACTCGGGTCATAGATCACCAGCCACGCCACCGCGACCCCGGCCACCGTGACAGCAACAGTCATGACCACGGCGCGGATGAGCCAGGACGGGGTCATGGTCATCCACATGTCCGGCTGGCAGCGGAGCGTCTCTGGTCAGAGGAGGCGTTGCATCACCGCGTTGTGTGGCTGGGCGCACGAGGACCGACTGGTGGGAGACCTCACCGGTCCGTGAACGCCGGAAGCCACCACTCGACGGGCAGATCCCCCAGACCCGCTGGAGGCTCGATCGCCAGAGCGAGGAGCGCCCGGTGCAAGAGCTCGAGGCCCGGACGGGTCCGCGGATAGCGAGCGTGATGACAGAAGACGACACCGACGTGGTTGGTCACCTGTCGGATGGCCAAACCGAACGTGCTGACGTCTTCGGTCACCACGACACGACCTTCTGTCGCCGCGGTCTGCAGCACCATCGTGTCGTCAGCGCCACGTAGCTCTGGCCGGTGGGCATTCAGAGCGACAGTGTCGACTCCGTCGGATGTCAGCTTCTCAGCGAGCCACGCGGGATAGTGCTCGTCGAGCAGGAGCTTGATGCGCTTGACCTCAGAGGGCATCGAGCGACCGACGCCGTTCCCATGCCCCCAACGCCTCGTCCTGCTCGGCTTGGTGCCGGCTCACCTGTTCGTCGATCTCCTCACGGTTGTCGGCCCAGTAGGCCAGCGCTGACTCGACCTCGTGCCGGGACAGCCCCAAGGCATCGGCCACGACTTCGGGGTTGCGGTGCTTCTTGTCGTGCTGCTGCCAGGACTCGGCAACTGTCCACACCTGAGGCCCACCAGCCAGGGCGGCTCGCCGCTCACCGCCGCCGGAGGGCACGAAGACGATGCCTGGGTGATCCTGCATCCGCAGCCACTCGTTCAATGCCACGACGACGACAGTGGACTTCTTGGCCCTCGCCTTGCGCGCGTACTCACCGAGCCGCCTGTCCACCGGCTCGGGAAATCGTACATTCGTCGGCGCTACCATGCACTACAGCGTAGCAAGACCTGCAACCGTCCCCTGGTGACGTCAGGGGGCTACTTGCGGGCGGTGGAGCGGCCGGGGACGACGCGGTAGGCGTCGTCTACGTCCCAGCCAACGCTGTACCGCAGGGCCCTGGCCACGTGCCCGCGCTCACTTACGACCCGCGTATATCGCGTCATGCTCTAGGTGCCGACCGCCGGGGTCAGGTCACGCTGTGGCGATTCGCCGGGCGAGAGCCAGGTAGCTGTCGATCGCTCCGGGCAGCACGTCGAGGTGCACGATCGTGCCATTCGGGTGAGGAGCCAGATCGACGACCACAGCCACCGCTGGAGCATCCACGTCTCCGGCGACGACCAGTTCGCCCGGAACGATGATCGACGGATCGCGCGCCTCGTCGAGAAACGTCCAGACGTAGCCGGTCTGGTCCTCGGCGTTGAGGTCCGCGGTGATATCGACGTCGGTCATCTCGGTCGCCTCCTCCTGCGACGCGTCAGCTCACCATACTGCGGGTTCCGCTCGGCCGGACCGAGCAGCTCCATGAGAACAGCAATGCGATCCAGACTCCCCAGGAGCAGTGTCATATGCGGACGCTCGAACGTGGACAGCAGCGGAAACCCTGCGGCCGTGACCCTTCCCACCGGGGCCGTGTGCAGCACCCGGTACGTCGAGAGCTTGCCAGCTGCGATTCCGTCCAACGACGCGGGCCCGATGTCGTCGGTAGCAGCGAAGACTGATATGCCCAGCACGGGTGCCCCGTCGAGTACGAACGCCCGCAGCAGTCGCTCAGCGTGAGCCTCAAGCTTCGTGACCGAGTCGGGCCCTCCACGCACGATGAGCGTCGCAGATGGCGGCAACGGCTCGGGCCGCACGAAGTCTCGAAGATCGGGCAGCTCGGTCACGCCCGGCGACTCTACGAGGCACGCGCCTGGTGGAGGGACGACCAGTCACCGGACCTCTACGCGACACGCACGGATCCTGCATCTACACCCAGCAGTGCTGGCGCGAGGACCAGTCGGTTCTCAGATCGATGAAGGTCACGGAAGCAAAGCAGCTTGCCGTAGACCTAATCGTTCGTGATGTCGGCGGATCACCACTGGCCATCACGATTGACCGGACGTCACCCGATGGCGACAACGGCAAGTTCACCCTCCACGGCCAAACAGCTCGAGCGATACACCACTTCGACGGCTGGTATGTCCCGATCAATCTGTCCTGGTTCGATGGCAGTTTCGACCCGCCGGAGATCCACAACCAGCCATTCCACTGGTACGTCTTCGCAATCCCTCGTCGCGGCAGACTCGCCAGGGAGCACTACTTCGTCTGCGACTACCTGCAGATCAGGGACTGGACCCTTGGCTTCTCCGCTCCGCTGGGGCGCGATCACCGAGACCACCGCAATTGGCGTGCCGACCTTCGAGTTCTGCCCGACGATCCCGAGGAGCGGTCCGGTTACTTCCGCTGGGGTGACGAACCAGTTGGATCGAGGCCTGACCCCAGCCGAGTGTTCGAGCTCGACAACGCGGTCACCCTCACCGAGGCGCCACTCGTGTCCCAGCGCGTCGGTGTCTTCGGTCCTGGTGGCGAGTCATCGGCACATCGACAACTCAAGCTCTACGTCGCTGCCCACGGCACCGACTTTGGCATGAGCCAAGCGGCACAGGCGTTCGTCGAGCACCGGTTCCGTACCGGCGATCGGGTCGATGTCCTGTTCCATAACCATGAGCCCCAGCGCACCGTCATCGAGATCGAGGTGGCCGGCGAAGAGAACATCTGCACCGGCATCCATCAGGCGATCAAGTACCGCAGCCTCGCCGAGATCGAGGGTGGTTACGACCGGCTCAGTCCTACCGTGCGCTCGCTCGTCGTTGCCTATGACACGGAGTACTCAAGCGCGATTGCGCTTGCCAATCGTTACGACGTGGGTCTCATCACAGTCGATGCTCGCCGGGTGCTGGCAGCGGCTATCTGACACAGGCCTGTCCGAGCTGCTCAGTCCTCGCTGGGAGTCCGCGGTAGACGTCGTCGAGATCTCGCGGAGTGCTGTACGACCGTGCTCTGACGACGTCGAACCCTGGCCCACAGCCGGCTCATAGCGCGTGGGTGACATGTGCGCCCATCGCGAGCGCGCTCGTCAGACTGCAGCCCGGTAGCGGTCCTGGAACTCGTCGACGGCTGGGAGTCCGCGGTGCGGTCGTAGCAGGTGCTGGAGGTGGCGTGCCCGGTCGCTGCTGCGGGTCGAGGCGGTGTGGCTCACGAGGTCCAGCACATCGCATCCGAGGTTGGCGGCACCTTCGATGTCGCCCGCCTGATAGCGGGCTTCGGCGAGCCAGGAGAGGTAGAGGGCAGCCTCTCGGGGTCGATCGTCGTCGTAGGCGGACAGGGCGCGTTCGAGCAGCGGCATCGCTCGGTGGGGTTGCTTCAGTTCGACGAAGCAGCGGCCGGCCATGACGTCGACTTCCTCGGAGGTGAGCCAGTAGGCCCATTGAGGGTCGTCGGCGGGGTTGCGGTTGGCATAGTGGTCGTCGACCTCCCCCAGCATGCGCTCGGTGTGAGGGCGGTCCTTGGATCTGGCGTAGGCCCATGCGAGTCGTTCGAGCAGCAGCGCCATGGTTGTGCCGGTCGCCTGTCCGTGGCAGCCGGCGACGGCGCTCTGAGCGAGCAGGACGGCATCTCGGGCCCGGCCCGTGTTGGCCAGCTGGTAGGCGAGCGTGGTGATGAGTTGACCCGCCAGAGCCTTGTCTCCGGCCGCGTGCGCGGAGGCGATCCCCGTGGCGTAGTAGTGCATCGCCAGCCGGCCCATGCCGGCATCGGCTGCAGCCCAGCCGGCGAGTTGGCACAGGTCGCCCAGAGTGGCCAACAGTCGCCGGCCAACAGCGTCGCTGTACGTGCCGTGGCGGACCACTCCGGCGGTGGCGGCCAGTTCGCGCTCGACGATGCCTTGGAGGTCGGCTCCGGCGATCACGTCGTCGAGGTGGCGGAGCTGATCGACCCGTCGCGCCGCCTGGGAGGCGAGGCTGGCACCGACGCGACGACCGGCGCGGAGCTCAACCTTCTGTGGTGGTTCGACGACCAGCCACTCATGCACGAGTCTCGGCGCCGCGGCCGGGGTGATGGGTTGGTCGTGGCCGGACAGGATGGCGTCGGCCAGAGTTCCTGCTGTCCGCTGTGTCCAGGCGGCAGCGATGACCGGCGCGCCCAGAGGGGCAGCCGGGCGGTCGACGTCAGCTAGGAGGGCGTCGAGCTGGTCGAGGCTCAGCTCGAGGAGGGCGGCGAGCGGCCGGCGTTGCTGTGGCCGTGGGGTCGATGTGGCCTGTTCCCAGCGCCCGACCGTAGAGCGCTCGACGCCGAGACGGTGAGCGAGCTCCTCCTGGGACAAGCCCAGCGCTCTTCTGCGCGCAGCCAGCCGTTCACGGCCCACGCGGGGCACCGTACCCGTCCCGGTCGCGGTCTTGCGGACGGGACGAGGCAATGCGCCTACGTTGCGTCACCAGCGCGCCATGACCGCCGTCGACCAGCCGGCATCGGTTGCGTTCACTGCCCCCGATGGGCAAGCACGCCAGTGAATGCCATGTGTCGTTGTCAGAGGTCGAGGCCACCTATAGGCGTGTCCGGACCGACGTGATGACCCTCACGCCGTTGCAACTCCGGTGGTGCCACCGGCGAGCCAAGCGCCGCGCCCGATCGGGCAGCACCCACGATCTCGTCGTCCTGAAGGCAATAGCCGACGAATACCGGCACCGTGGTATCGAGGCACCGCGGCGGTGAGCCCTGACCCGTGACCACCGCCCGGGGCAGACGCCGACATGGGACGACGTGCGCGAGCTGGAGGCTCGTCTCGATGCTCGGTTCCAGGCGGTGGCCGCCCGCTTCGTCCGAGTAGATCACCGCTTCGCCGCTACCGACACGCATCTGGACGAGCTGGACTGGCAGCGTGCTGTGCTCGCCGAACGAACGGAGCGACGGCATGCCGTCATCGAGCTGCGACTCGACAGCACCGAGGCCCAACTCGTCGACCTTCGCGCTCATATCGCGTACTTGCACCAGCGGCACGACCGGCTCCGCGGCAGGGTGCGCAGCTACGTCGCCCACGCGCTGATCGCCTATCTCGTCGTGCTGGCTGCGACCGTCGGACTGCTCATCGTCCACCGCTGAGCCAACCGCCGGCGGGCGGCGCGCCGGCAGGCGATCGGAGTGTGGATGCGCATCGGGGTAGCTATGTGAACCTCCGTCACGGAGGCCGCTCAGGGTGCATCAGTAAGCGCCACCCCAAAGGAAGGATGGCCACGCTTGAGGCACCAATCGGGATCCCGACAAGTCCGGCTGGTGCTTCGACGAAAAAGACGGCGAAGGTGCACATGACCGGGGCAACAACGCCCCAGATCAGCAGAACCGCGCCAGCTAGCTCAACGAGCCTGAGCTTCCAGGCCGGGGCCGCCGCCGGCGGTTGGGGAGGACCAACCTGCGCTGAACCGGCGGGTGCCACCCGAGGGACCGGGCGCGGCAGAACGACTCGCCGTGCGGTTGCGCGCTTCGCCAGCTCAACGACGAAAAGCTTCGTACGGCGCATGACGCGCCTATGGCTCGCTGGTCGAGGCATCGCCACCACCGGTCCTGACTGTTCCGGCGACACCCCTCGTCTGTTGGGATGTCGCTTCCCGCCGGTCGGAACGATCAGGAGGGGATTTGCCTCCCCCCGGTGATGCCAGCTCGTCAGGAGGGTCGGTCTTCCGACTCGCCGAAACCCGAAGAGCTACCTCGTATGTCGGCTGCGATCAGCGGTCAGCATATGCGAGAGCCAGATGATCGCCATCCTCCGCCGGTCGCCATCATGCGGCCGTACGACATAGCGAGGATCACTGGAGACGATCTCAAAGTTCCGCGTTTGATGGCTGTTTCATCCACGTTTTCTGACACTTCGCTGGTTCAGGCTGGAGTGTCGATGGCAGCTATCGATACCAGCGGAGCGTCCGGCGATAGGCCGCGAGGCGGGCGCGAATGGCGTGCCGTTCGCGATACCAGTCGCGTCGTTGAACCCGCTACGAAGGCCCAGGTCACCGTCCCAACGAGCGTCATCTGCGCCAGGGAAGTATCTGCTCTTGGCGGGCGGACCGGTCCAACGTGTTCGATGACGGCTCTGCGTGTCCTGGTCATCGGCGCGCTCCTGTTCGCCCGCGGCTCCGGGAATAGTGGTGCCGACGGCCTCGACTTCGATGTCTCCGAGAGGTCGCTCCGGGCGCGGCTTGCGGTCCACAGCTCGTGGGCTCGTACGGTCGACCGGGCCGCCCGCACCGCGCCGGCTCGCCGCGCCGCGTTGCAGCGCTTCGAGCGGCAAGTCGACCCGGACGGAACGCTCGACCCGGCCGAGCGCGCTCGCCGCGCCGATCATGCGATGCGCGCGCACATGATCCGCATGACGCTCCGATCCGTGGAGGCGCGACGCGTCCGACGCGGTAGGCGATCAGGTCGATAGACCGCGTGTTAGAGCCGGTCGCCGGGTGAGAGGCGGCGGTGGGCGTCGAGGGCACGCTCGTCGGCGACCGAGCGGCCGTAGCGGTCGAGCATCGCCCGGTTGCGCCAGCCGGCGATGCGCATGAGGTCACCTTCCGTCCCGCCCTCGGCAAGCCAACGGTGGGCGAACGTGTGCCGGAACTGGTGAGCGTGCAGACCGTCGATGCCAGCCGCCACGCCGCGGCGGGCGAGCATCTGCTTGAACGCCTCGATCTTCCAGGGGCCGAACTTGCCGAGCCACATCTGCGGCGCAGCGCCGTGCGGATGCCGAGCACGGGCACGGAGGTAGCGCCGCAAGGCAACGCCGGTCTTGGCACCGAAGGGCGCCGACCGCCGGCGCCGGCCCTTGCCAAGCACCAGCACGGTGCCGACCTCGAAATCGAAGTCGTCCACGTCGATGCCGGCCATCTCCCCCACTCGCATCCCGGAGTCGATGAACAGCCGGATGATGGCCGTGTCCCGCAGCTCCGCGAAGCCACGCCCCGAGCAGACATCGAGGAGCCGGCGGATGGCGTCGTCGTCGACGATGTCGACGGGCTGCTCCGGCACCTGGGGCGGCTTCATGCGCTCCATGGGCGAACGGGCGATCTCGCCTTCCTCCAACAGCCACTTGAAGAACACCTGGAGGCCGCCGAACCGGGTCTTGGCCGTCGACGCCGAGCGACCCTGCTCCAGGAGATCGGCCAGGAACGCCTCGACGTGCTCCCGGGCGATCGACGCCACCTCGGTCGGCATCCCTCGCTCCGTCAGGAACGCCCCGAACTGCCGGACGGCTGCGCCGTAGGTCGTCCGCGTCTGCGTGCTCTTGTTCTGCGCCGCAAGGCTGAGGTCGAAGTCGATCCTCAGCTCGTCGACGGTCGGTCCATGCGTTCCGATCGTGTACCCGACACCCTGACCCATGGGTCTGAATATATCGGATCAACCAACTCTGTTCGGAGACGCTACGGCCACGCTGGAGGAGTTTGCCCAGGTCAGGGGGCTACTTGCGGGCGGTGGAGCGGCCGGGGACGACGCGATAGGCGTCGTAGACGCTGTCGATGCCGCGGATTGTCGACAGCAGGTTGTCGAGGTGGGAGGGGTCGCCGAGCTCGGTGTCGAAGCGCATCTTGGAGACCCGGTCCGAGCCGGTCTGGGTGGTGCAGCTCAGGATGTTCACCTGGTGGTCGGCGAACACGGCGGTGACGTCACGCAGCAGACGGGCCCGGTCGAGCGCCTTGACCTCGATCGAGGCCACGAAGAACCCGCTCGGCGAGATGTCCCACTCGACCTCGATCAGCCGGTCGGCCTGGTCGTGCACCAGCGACACCGCGTTGGCGCAGTCGGCGCGGTGGACCGACACGCCCCGGCCCCGGGTCACGAAGCCGATGATCTCGTCACCCGGCACCGGCGTGCAGCAGCGGGACAGCCGCACGAACACGTCGTCCAGCCCCTCCACATGGACCCCGCCCGGCCGCCCGTTGAGCCGGTTGCGCCGCTGCTGGTGGATCGTGGTGGGCAGGCTCTCCTCGGTCTCCGGCCCCACCTCGCGGAGCATCTTGTCCACCCGGGCCGCCACCGCCTGCCCGGAGACGTGGTTCTCGCCGATCGCTGCGTAGAGCGCGTCGAGGTCCGCGTAGTTCATCTCCTGGGCGACGTCGGTCAGGACCGGTCCCGACTGGAGCCGCTGCACCGGTAGTCCCTCCCGGCGCAGGGCCTTGATGAGCTCCTCGCGCCCGGACTCGATGGCGTCCTCCCGCCGCTCCCGCGAGAACCACTGGCGGATCTTCGCGCCGGCCCGCGCGGTGACCACGATCTTGAGCCAGTCCCGGGAGGGGCCCGCACCCTCGACCTTGGAGGTGAAGATCTCCACCGTGTCGCCCGAGGTCAGCGCGGAGTTGAGGGGAACCAGCCGGCCGTTGACCCGGGCGCCGATGCAGGCGTGCCCGACCTCGGTGTGGATCGCGTAGGCGAAGTCGATCGGCGTCGCCCCCACGGGCAGCGTCACGACCTTGCCCTTGGGGCTGAAGACGAAGACCTCGTCCTGCTCGAGGTCGACCTTCAGCTTCTCCATGAACTCGTCGGGGTCGGTGGTCTCCTGCTGCCAGTCGATGATGCGGCTGAGCCACGGCAGGTCGTCCAGGGACTTGGCGTCGTCGCCCTTGTAGTTCCAGTGGGCGGCGACGCCCTGCTCGGCCCGGGCGTGCATCTCCAGGGTGCGGATCTGGACCTCGAGCGGCTTGCCCTGCGGCGCGATGACCGTCGTGTGCAACGACTGGTAGAGGTTGAACTTCGGCATCGCGATGTAGTCCTTGAACCGGCCCTGGACCGGCTTCCACGTGGCGTGGATGGACCCCAGCGCGGCGTAGCAGTCCTTCACCGAGTCGACCACGATGCGCAGGCCGACCAGGTCGAAGATGTCGTCGAACTCCCGGCCCCGCACGACCATCTTCTCGTAGATCGAGTACAGGTGCTTCGGCCGTCCGGTCACCTCGGCGTTGATGCGCAGCTCGGCCAGGCGCTGGCGGACCTCCTCCAGGACCTGGGTCAGGTAGATGTCCCGCTCGGGTGTCCGGATCGACACCATGTGGTCGATCTCGGCGTAGCGCTTGGGATGGGCCGCGGCGAACGCGAGGTCCTCGAGCTGGGTCTTGACGTCCTGCATGCCGAGGCGGTGGGCCAGCGGGGCGTAGATGTCGAGGGTCTCCTGGGCGATGCGCTGCTGCTTCCATGCCGGCAGGGCAGCGACGGTGCGCATGTTGTGGAGGCGGTCGGCCAGCTTGATGATCAGGACCCGCAGGTCCTTGGCCATGGCCACCAGCATCTTGCGCATGGTGGCGGCCTGTTGGGCCTCCCGGGAGTCGAACTGGACCCGGTCGAGCTTGGTGACCCCGTCGACGATGTCCTGCACGTCGCGCCCGAAGCGCACCCCGACCTCGTCGAGGGTGACACCGGTGTCCTCCACCGTGTCGTGGAGCAGGGCCGCGGCGACGGTCACGTCGTCCAGCCCGAGATCGGCGACGATGCGGGCCACCTCGAGCGGATGCTGGATGAACGACTCGCCCGAGTTGCGGGCCTGGCCCCGGTGCGCGTCAGCGGCCTGCAGGTAGGCCCGGGTGATCAGCGCGGTCGGAGCCTTGGGATGGTGGGTTCGGAAGGCGTTCAGCAGCGGCGCGACCTCGTCCGCGGGCGGCTGCTGGTTCCTCCGCCACGGTAGGACTCGATCGACTGTCGGCACCGTTGCCTCCCTCTCCCCGGGCGCTCGGTGGTTGATGCCTCAGAGCGTCATCAAGCTCAGCACGTCGTACTCAGGCAGTTTCGCCCGTCCGTCGAGGAATCCCAATTCAGCCACGAAAGCCACCCCGGTCACCCGGCCGCCGAGGCTCTCCACGAGACGGCACGTGGCGGCCGCGGTACCGCCGGTGGCGAGGATGTCGTCGATGACGTAGACCGCCTCGCCGGGCGCGACCGCGTCCTGGTGGATCTCCAGCGAGTCGGTGCCGTACTCGAGCGCGTAGGTCTCGGCCACCGTCTTGAACGGCAGCTTGCCGGGCTTGCGCACCGGCACGAAGCCCGCGCCGAACCGGTAGGCGGCGGCGGCGGCGAAGGTGAACCCGCGGGCTTCGATGCCGACCACCTTGTCGACCGGGAAGCTGCAGGCATGGTCGACCAGCGCGTCGACCACGAAGCGGAAGGCGTCCACGTCCGCGAGGAGCGGCGTCAGGTCCTTGAAGACGATGCCGGGTTGGGGGAAGTCGGGGATGTCACGGACGTAGCTGGCCAGCCACGAGGAATCGCGTGTCATAGCGGGACCCTACGTCCTTGCCGCCGATCCCCGCGCTGCGCCGGTCGCCGGCTGCGCGACGCAACGGACGCCGCCGGTCGGGCTCAGCGGCGGCGGCCGCGGGACTTCTTCCGGGGCCGAGCCGGGATGACCCGGCCCGACGCCGTGACCACCCGCTCACGCCCGTCGTCGCTCTCGGCACTCGCCGCCTCGGACGCGCTGACCCGCGCCGCTGCCGCCGTGGCTGGCGAGCTCTCGGCCTCGGACCGCACCCGCACCCGGCGCTTGCGGCCACCGTCGTCGCCCGCCTTGGCCTGGCGGGCTTCGATCCGCCGCCGGATGTCCCGGTAGCGGGGCTCGCGCTCCTTGAGGACGGCCAGCAGCGGCGTGGCGACGAAGATCGACGAGTAGGCCCCCGAGAACAGGCCGATCAGCAGGGCCAGCGAGAACTCCTCGAGCGTGGTGGCCCCGAGCAGCCAGGACCCGATGATCAGCATCGAGCTGACCGGCAGCAACGCGGTCATCGTCGTGTTCAGCGAGCGCATCAGCGTCTGGTTGAGCGACAGGTTGACCATCGAGCCGTACGTCATGCCGGCGCCCGACGAGACCAGCTTGGTGTTCTCGTCGACCTTGTCGAACACGACGATGCCGTCGTAGATCGAGTAGCCCAGGATCGTGAGGACGGCGATCACCGTCGCCGGCGTGACCTCGAACTGGCCCACCGCGTAGACGCCGACCGTGATCAGCACATCGTGGACCAGAGCGACCAGCGTCGGGATGGCCATCCGCATCTCGAACCGGATGGTGATGTAGAGGCTGACCAGCAGCAGGAACACCACCAGCGCCCGGATCGCCTTCTCGCTGATCTGCTCCCCCCAGGTGGGACCGACCGCGTTGAGGTTGACGTCGTCGGTGGACGAGCCGGTCAGGTCGGCCAGGTCCCTCGTGACCTCGTCGCTCCGGTCCTGGTCCAGGGACTCGGTCTCGACGCGCAGCAGCGTGCCGTCGTCGCTCTCCAGGGTCTGGATGGTGGCGTCCGACAGGCCCAGCGAAGCCATCGTGTCTCGGGCGTCGGCGATCGATGCGCTCCCGGCCGGGACCTCCCACACCTCGCCGCCCTCGAAGTCGATGCCGAGGTTCAGGCCCCGGGTGAACAGAGCGACGATGCTGATCAGGACCGCGATGCCCGAGATCGTCAGCCACAGGCGGGTCCGGCCGACGAAGTCGAAGTCGGTGTCGCCGTGGTACAGGCGACTCCAGATCGAAGGCCCGGCCACCTTCGCCTTCTCGATCCGGGCTTCCTTCCGGGCCTTGCGGGCGCTGCCGCTGTCGACGCCGGTCTCGGTGTCGGTACCGGTGCCGTTGCGATCCGGCGGCACCTCGTCCTGGATGTCGTCCTGGGGCTCGGTCATCGGCCCCCTCCCGCCGGAGTGGCGACCGGTTGTGCCGCCTGCCCCGGCTGCGCCGTGGTGAGACCCCGCGCGACGCCCAGGAAGGGAGCCTCGGTGAACACGCGGTTGCGGGACAGGTAGGTCACGACGGGCCGGGTGAAGAACCATGCGGTCACGATGTCGAGCAGCGTCGACAGGCCGAGGAAGAACGCGAAGCCCCGGACCGAGCCGACAGTCAGCCACCACAGGACCGCCGCGCCGATGAAGGCCGTGGTGTTCGCGGCCAGGACGGTGCGCCAGGCCCGCTTGAAGGCCCGCTCGATGCTGGTCCGCAGGGTGCGGCCCGCCTTCACCTCGTCCTTGATGCGTTCGAAGAACACCACGTAGGTGTCCACGGTGATGCCGATGGACACGATGATGCCCGTCACGCCGGACAAGGTGAGCGCCAGACCCTGGGTCTCGCCCAGCCAGGAGATGATGCTGTAGATGAGGGCCGCCCAGATCCCCATCCCCACCACCACGACCAGCCCGAGGGCCCGGTAGTAGAGGATCATGTAGATCACCACCAGGCTCAGGCCGACGAGACCGGCGAGGATGCCCGCGTGCAGCGAGTCCTCGCCGAGGCTGGCGGACACGGTCTGGACCGTCTGGCGCTCCAGCTCGACCGGCAGCGAGCCGTAGCGGAGCACGAGGGCCAGGTCCTTGGCCTCGGACTCGGTGAAGCTGCCGGTGATGACGATCTGGTCCCGGCTGAAGTTCGACTGCTGGATGGTCGGCGCCGACTCGACCACCGAGTCGAGCACGATGGCCAGCTGACCGGTCGGGCAGACCTGGCTCGGCGGGTTGCACTGCGCCGCGGCCTGGTTGAACAGATCGATGCCCTCGGATCCGGCCCGCATGACCAGCTTGACCTGCCAGCGGCCGGCCGAGTCGAGCTCGGCGCTGGCCGACTCCACGACCCGGCCGGTGGCGATGGTGGGACCGAGGGCATAGACGAACTCGTGCGGGTCCTCGTGGTCGGTGAGGGTGACCTGGGCGTCGGCCTCGTCGTCCTGCGGATCGGTCAGCGGCGGGGCGTTCGATTCGGCCGGCGCCGTCGTGGTGGTCGAGGGCGGCGTCGTCGTGGTGGTCGTCGGAGTCTGGGCTCCCCCGGCGAACTCGCCCTCGGACAAGCCCAGCGCGCCCTCGCTGGTGGTCGTGGGAGCAGTGGTGGTCGTCGTCGCGTCGGGCGCGGTGGTCGTGGTGGTCGAGCCCGATGCGGAGGCGGCCTGGTCGTACGGGACCTGCTGGAGCACCGGTCGGAAGCGCAACTCGGCCGTCTGTCCCACCAGGGCGAGGACCCGGTCCCGGTTGGTCACGCCGGGGAGCTGCACGACGATGCTGTCGCCCTGCCGGGTGATGTCCGGCTCGGCCACGCCGAGGGCGTCGACACGGGTGCGGATGATGTCGAGCGCGACGTCCAGCTGTTCACTCTGCGCCGGCTCGGTGGGTTGGAGGACCACCGACACCCCGCCCTGGAGGTCCAGGCCGAGCTCGGGGCTGCTGTTGGTGAGCAGGGTCGCCGCCAGCCCACCGAGGGCAGCGAAGACGATCAGGAGGAGTGGGATCAGCAGTCGACGGCGCATGAGCGAGTTGGTGCCACGACGTCACAACGTCGTGTGGTCCCCATCGGGCCGTTCGGCATTGTTGTCGCCGGCGTTGCCGATGTCGACTTCGGGCTCGGCGGCGTCGGCATCGGTGGGAACGGCGTGCACGACCCGCCGCAGCACAGCCTGGCGGGCGACCCGCAGCTCGACGCCCGGGGCCACCTCGAGGTCGAGCTCCTCCGGGCCCAGATGGGTGATGCGCCCGTGGATGCCCGCGGTGAGGACCACCTCGTCCCCCTCCTGCAACGACATCACCACCTGCTGGTGGGCCCGGACGCGCCGCTGCTGGGGGAGCACGACGACGACCCAGAGCAGGCCGACCATGACGAACGCGAAGCCGAGGAAGAACTCCATGGGACCTGGGGACCTTAGCGCCGTGATCCCCCTATGCGGCCCAGTGCTCGGCCAGCGCGTCACGGAGCTCGGCCAGCGTTCCGTCCCGGATGGCGGACCGCATCTGCCGGACCAGATCGAAGGTCCACCACACGTTGTGCAGGGTGAGCAAGCGGGGTCCCGTGGGCTCGTTGACGCCGAGCAGGTGGCGCAGGTAGCCCCGTGACCACCGGGCGCAGACCGGGCAGCCGCAGGCGGCATCGAGCGGGGCCGGATCGGCTGCGTAGCGTTGGTTGCGCAGGTTGATCCGCCCGGACGAGGTCAGCATGGTGCCGTGGCGGCCCAGCCGGGTGGGTAGGACGCAGTCGAACAGGTCGACACCCCGGGACACGGCGTCGACCAGGCCCAGGGGGTCGCCGAGGCCCATGAAGTAGCGGGGCCGGTCGGTCGGCAGGACCGCGAGGGCGGCCTCGAGCGCCGGATAGGTCTCGTCCCGCTTCTCCCCCACCGAGAGCCCGCCCACGGCGTAGCCGTCGAAGCCGATGGCCACCGTCCGCTCGGCGCTCTCGGTCCGCAGGTCGGGTTCGACGCCGCCCTGGACGATGCCGAACTGGCTCAGGTCGTCCCGGCCGTGGTCCAGGAACGCCTTGCGGGCCCGCCCGGCCCACAGCGCCGTGCGTTCGAGGTCGCGGCGGATGTCGTCACGGGGCGACGGCAGCGGCGAGCAGACGTCGAGCACCATCTGGATGTCGCTGCCCAACTGGACCTGAACGTCGACCGCTCCCTCGGGGGTCAGGCGGTGGCGGCTGCCGTCGTAGGTCGAGACGAAGGTCGCGCCGTCGTCGTCGACCCGGGGCCGCAGGGAGAACACCTGGTAGCCGCCGGAGTCGGTGAGGACGTGGCCGTCCCAGCCACTGAAGCCGTGGAGTCCGCCGAGCTTGGCGACCACGTCGGCCCCCGGCCGCAGCATGAGGTGGTACGTGTTGCCCAGCACCACCTCGGCACCCAGCAGCTCCAGGTCGGCGGCGGACAGGGTCCGCACCGAGCCGCGGGTCCCGACGGGCATGAAGCAGGGCGTCGAGAAGCGGCCCCGGGCGGTGGTGACGGTCGCGGTCCGGGCGGCGCCGTCAGTGGCATCGACCTGCAGCTGGAGGCTCATCCGGCCGCCCCCGCCCGCTCGAGCAGCATCGCGTCGCCGAAGGACAGGAACCGGTAGCCCTCGGTCAGCGCCGTGGCGTAGAGCTCCCGCCAGCGGGGCCCGACGAAGGCGTCGACCAGCACCAGCAGCGACGACCGGGGCAGGTGGAAGTTGGTGAGCAGCACGTCGACCACCTGCCAGTCGAAGGGCCGGTGGACGAACAGCTCGGTGCGCCCGTCGAGCTGGCCGGTCCGCGCCGTCGACTCCAGCGCGCGGACCACCGTCGTCCCGACCGCCACCACCCGGCTGGCCGCCTCGCACGCTGCGAGCGTGTCCGGAGGCACGCGGTAGCGCTCGCTGTGCATGTGGTGCTGCTCGACCTTGGGGGACTGCATCGGTCGGAAGGTCCCCAGGCCCACGGCCAGCTCGATCGAGGCGACCTGGGCCCCCGCGGCCCGGCAGCGGTCCAGGACGGCCGCCGTCAGGTGGAGGCCGGCCGTCGGTGCGGCAACCGACTCCGGGCGGTCGGCGAACACCGTCTGGTAGCGCTCGGGATCGGCCAGGGGCGTGGTGATGTACGGCGGAAGGGGCACGACGCCGTGCCGCCCCAGGACCACCAACGGCTCGCCGCCGACGACCCGGAGCCGGACCTCCCGGGTGCCGTCCTCCCGGCCCGTGCCCCCGACCTCCACCGCGAGGTCGTCGCCGGCGGCGAGGACGGTCCCGGCCGGTACCCGCCGGCTGGGCCTGACCAGCGCCTCCCAGGTGCCGCTGGCGGGCTCGGTCTCCTCCAGGAGCAGCACCTCGACCGCGCCGCCGGTGGCCTTGCGCAGCCGCAGCCGGGCCGGCAGCACCCGGGTCGTGTTGACCACCAGGACGTCGCCCGGCCGGACCAGGGACGGCAGATCGACGATCCGCCGATGGGCCGGCTCCCGGCCCGGTCCGCGGTCGACGAGCAACCGGGCCTGGTCCCGCGGCTCCGCCGGCACCTGGGCGATGGCCGGCTCGGGCAGGTGGTAGTCGAAGGCGGCAGCATCCATGGCGGTCGGCCAAACCTACCGGTGATCGGTCGGTGCGACGGCCTCCGGCCGAGCCCGGGTGGGCTCCGATGGAGTCCGCGATGGGGTCCGCGGACCGGGCAGCGGGGTCGACTAGTGTCCGAACTCGTGTTCGTGCTGGGCATCGACCCGGGGCTCTCCCGCTGCGGCTACGGGGTGGTCGAGCGGGAAGGGCGACGCCAGCGGGCGATCGCGGCCGGAGTGCTGCGCACCGACCCCGGCGCCCCGGTGGCCACGCGCTTGGCGGCCCTGCGCGACGACGTGCAGGCGCTGCTGGCCGAGCACCACCCGGCCGTGCTGGCCATCGAGCGGGTGCTGTTCCAGGTCAACGTGCGCACGGCGATCCCGGTGGCCCAGGCCGCGGGGGTGGTGATGGCCGAGGCGGTGACCTCGGGCTGCGACGTCGTGGAGTACTCGCCCAACCAGGTCAAGCAGGCCATCGCCGGCATGGGCGGGGCGGACAAGGAGCAGATGCAGCGGATGGTGCAGACATTGTTGGGCTTGCCGGCGCCCCTCCGGCCGGCCGATGCCGCCGACGCTGTGGCGTTGGCGCTCTGCCATCTCGCGCATGCCTCGCTGCGACGCCGGGTCGACGCCGCGATCGTTGCCCGAGGGCGGCGATGATCGGGTCCCTGCGCGGCCGGCTCCTCGATCGGAGCGAGGGCGAGGTGCTGGTGGAGGTGGGCGGCATCGGCTACCGGGTGACGGCGGCGCCGACCACCGTGGTCGCCCTGGGCGAGCTCGGCGACGAGGTGTTCGTGTGGACCCACCACCACGTCCGGGAGGACGCCGACACCCTGTACGGCTTCGCCAGCCGCGAGGAGCGGATCACCTTCGAGGCGCTGCTCGGCGCCCACGGCGTCGGCCCGGCGCTGGCGCTGGCCATCCTGTCGGTGCACTCGCCGTCGGGATTGGCTCGCATCCTGCTCGACGACGACGTGGCGGCGCTGTGCCTGGTCCCCGGCGTCGGCAAGAAGACCGCGGCCCGGCTGCTGATCGAGCTCAAGAGCCGGCTGGACGTCCCCGAGACCGCAGCCGCGGCCCTCGGCGCCGGGCGCAGCAACGGCGCTGGCCCCGGGACCGGGACGGCCGACGGCGGCTCGGCGTCGCCCTCGGCCCGGGCCGACGTCCGGGCGGCCCTGGCGGGGCTGGGCTACGCGGCCGACGAGATCCGGGTGGCCACGGCCGAGCTACCCGAGGACGGCGAGCCGGCCGAGCTGCTGCGCGCCGCCCTGGCCCGGCTGGCGACCACGAGCGGCCGGGGGCGCTGACCGTGCGCGAGGAGCTGTTGGATCCCACCCCTGCCGAGGACGAGCGGGCCGCCGACCACGGGCTCCGGCCGCGCCGTCTGGCCGAGTTCGTCGGCCAGTCCGAGCTCAAGGACCACCTCGGCATCCTGCTGGAGGCGGCACGGCGCCGCGGCCAGCCGCCCGACCACCTGCTGTTCGCCGGACCGCCCGGCCTCGGCAAGACCACGCTCGCCGCCATCGTGGCCGCCGAGGTCGATGCGCACCTCCACACCACCTCGGGGCCGGCCCTCGAACGGGCCGGCGACCTGGCCGCGATCATCACCCAGCTCGAGGCGGGCGACGTCCTGTTCGTCGACGAGATCCATCGCCTTCCCCGACCGGTGGAGGAGGTCCTCTACCCGGCGATGGAGGACTTCCAGCTCGACATCGTGCTCGGCAAGGGCCCCGCCGCCCGGTCGATCCGCCTCGACCTGCCCCGCTTCACCCTGGTCGGCGCCACCACCCGCACCGGCTCGATCACGGGTCCCCTGCGGGACCGGTTCGGGCTGGTGGCCCGGCTCGACTACTACACGGCCGCGGACCTCGAGCTGATCGTCGAGCGGACGGCGGGCATCCTGGGCGTCCAGCTCGACCGGGCGGGAGCCGAGGAGATCGCCCGCCGTGCCCGCGGCACGCCGCGGATCGCCAACCGGCTGCTGCGCCGGGTGCGGGACTTCGCCGAGGTCCGCAGCGACGGCCGCGTCGACCGGGACACCGCCGAGGCCGGCCTCGCGCTGTTCGGTGTCGACGGCCTCGGGTTGGACAAGATCGACCGGGCCATCCTGACCGCGGTCTGCGAGCGCTTCGCCGGCGGGCCCGTGGGCCTCTCGACCCTCGCCATCAGCGTCGGCGAGCAGACCGAGACCGTCGAGGACGTCTACGAGCCGTTCCTGATCCAGGAGGGGCTCCTCATGCGCACCCCGCGGGGCCGGGTCGCCATGCCGGCCGCCTGGGAGCACCTGGGCCTGGTCCCGCCGCAGCGGGCCGGGTTCGAGGCCGGCCCCGTGTCGCCGACCCTCTGGACCGATCCCCCGCGGTAGGCCACCCCGGCGCGCCGCGCTTCCCGTGCGGCCGGTCAGTTCAGCTTGGCGCGCATGCGCCGCGCCGCGGCCCGGTCCCGGACGCTGCCCCAGCCGTCGTCCGCGATCGCGTCGAGCTCCTCGGCCGCCGCGTCGAAGCGGCCGTTGGCGGCCAGGAGCGCAGCGAGCTCACGGCGATCCTCGGCTGTCGCTCCGGGGACGATCACCCGCAGGCACTGCGCCCAGAGGGCACCGGTGCGGTCCCCCACGCCGGCGTAGGACCGCCGGAGGTTGGTGAGCATCCGGGCCAGGATCGCCCGGGCACCGACGGGCTCGAGGAACCGCTCCTCCAGGCGGGCCTTCGGACCGTGCAGCGCCTTGAACAGCTTCTCGCAGCCGGCCCGGTCGAGCCGGACCCGCCAGAAGGGATCGAGGAAGACACCCGGATCGATGCGGCTGCGGACCAGGAAGTGGCCCGGCATGCCGATCCCGTCGAGGGATACGCCGATGCGGCGCCCGACCTCCATCGCCACCACCGACAGGCTGATGGGGATGCCGCGCCGCCGGTCGAGCACCGAGTCGAGCAGCGAGTTGTTCGGGTGGCTGTAGTCCTCGACGTCGCCCTGCAGCTCGAGGCCCTGGAACAGCCGGTGGGTCAGGCCGTCGAGCGTGGGTTCGTCGCAGCCCGCGGCCAGCTTGTCCAACCGCGCGAGCTGGCCGTCGACATCGAGGTCCCGGTTGGGGTGGGCGTGCGCGGCGATGAGGAAGGCCCCCACATCGAGGCGGCAGTCCGTCTCAGGTCCCCGGACCAGCTCTGCGAACCGGTCAGTCACATCCACCGCCGTCACGGTATCGGGATTCCTCCCGGGAATCGGGGGCTCAGGCCGGCAGTTGGCTGACCGG
>Ga0209382_10001981_pt1 | contig 30865 bp, 27 predicted proteins | sample SoiMetdeltSBSDD5_FD_187599 | JGI IMG/M metagenome (GOLD analysis project Ga0209382, IMG submission 187599) | Bulk soil microbial communities from a Populus tree surrounding site in Tennessee, USA - Soil MetaG P. deltoides SBSDD5 (SPAdes) (version 2) | ecosystem: Environmental > Terrestrial >...
CGCGCCCGTCGCCCACGTTCAGGTCGAAGATGAACGCGCCCGGCACGTGCGGTACGACGGTCGGTCCCGCCGCGAAGCCGCGGCCGCGCGCCTCGAGCCAGCGCATCACGCCCCAGATCGACTCGCCCCCGAACCGGCTGCCCCCGCCGAGCACGACGCCTTCGACGGTCGGCACCAGATGACGGGGATCCAGGTAATCGAGGCCGACGACGTCGTTGGCGCCGCCGCGCAGCTCGGCGCCGCAGACCGCGGGGCGATCGCAGAGCACGACGGTGACGCCGGTGAGCCCGGCGAGATCGGTCGCGTGACCGACGCGCACTCCCGGGACGTCGGTGATCAGGGCTTACGGCTCACGTCGGCGGCCCGGAGACGGCCGGCGGCGACTTCCCCGGCCAGCTCGAGCGCCCGCTGGGCGAGCGCTCGCGCCACGGGATGGCGCGAGAGCACGCTCTCGCTTTCGGCGAATGCCTGAGCCACCGACGCGGCGATCGCGGCGTGCTCGCTCCTGTCAGTGACGCCGAAGATCCACGCCATCTCGGCGAACCGGCGGCTCCAGCGCCGTCGCGCCTCGGGCGTGAGCTCGCGCTCGATCACGCGAACCAGGATCGATTCCTGGCGCTCGGCCTTGATTTGATCGGAGACCACGAGACGGCTCTCGCGTGCCTCTTGCACCTCGAGCGCGTCGCTCTGGACGGACTCGGGATCGAGGAACCAGCCGGCCATCTCGGGTAGCCCGAGCAGCTCCACGGAGCGGTCGCCGGGCGCTGGATCGAGGGCTGGCAGAGGCGGCGGGCCGGCGGGCGCGACGTCAGCGAAGAATGGCTGCCAGCGGCTGAACGCGGCCGGCGGCGGCGTGCCGCGCTCCTGGTGGATCGCGAGCGCCTCGGCCACCAGACCGAGCGCGCGCGAGGGCTCCGTCTCGACCCACGGAAGCTTCTGCGCCGCGCGCAGGGAGGCCAGCTCCGCTTCCAGCCGGCGCTTGGTGATATCACCGCCGGCCACCTCGGTGATCCCGATGACGTCGTTGATGATCAACGAGCAGAGCGCGCCGCCCCCATAGGCGCCCTCGAACAGGACCCAGGCGGCCCGCGAGCCGCTGCCGTCGATGCCCGAGAGCCACGCGCGCACGGCATGAGGCGTGCCCCGCCGGACCACCGGCGCGACCGGCGGCGCCGGCGCCGGAGCCACGCCCCGCTGCGAGAGCCGGTAGAGCGCTCGTTTCGCCGCGCGCCGCACGACGCGGTCCTCGGCCGAGTCGGCGAGCCCGCTCAGGGCCGGCAGGGCGCCGGCGCCGTGCTCGTTGGCGAACGCGCGAAGCTTCTGGTCGAGAGCCTCTTCGGATAGGCCCCGGAGCGACCCCGGGTCGAGACTTGCTGGCTCGCTCATCCGAAACGCAACTGAAAGAACGGATGCGCCGGATGATCGACGAAGTAGACGCGGCGGGTGTAGTCGAGCGCGCCCGCGTAGCCCTCGAAGCGGTCGGCCAGCCGGCGGAACAGGGGCGCGGTGGCGGCCGCCTCGGCGCGCGACGTGGCGCGGCCGTGCTCGGACACGAAGTGATAGGCGCGCTTGCCCTGGCCGACGTAATACCCGACCGATGCGGTGCTCTCGACCCGCTCGCGGAAGATGCCCGTCATGAACAAGGTGAAGTCGCCGATGTGCTGGGAGACCGTCACCTCGTGCTCGGGCTGAAAGTACGTCCCGTCCCAGGCCGTGCCGGCCTCCATCAGCATGTCGACGACCGTCTCGAGCCGCGGAAGGCTGGCCCCGCGCGGGTAGAGGTTCTCGGTCCGCGCGAAGCGCGTCAGCAGATCGGCGAGGTACGGCGAGGCCGGGTCGTTGCCGAGGGCCAGGTCGTGGAAGCTCGCCCGAATAGCTCGGTCGAAGAACGCGCGAAGCTCCACATCCGGGATGATAGCAAATTCTCAATTTTGCTAGAATCCGAGGCCGTGGTCGACCGGCCGAACGCGCGAATTCCCTGGTTCCTCGTGCTCGCCAGCGTCGGGCTGGTGCTGCTGGTCGTCTACGTGTTGTTTGTCGGCTATCTTCCGTCCAAGCAGCGCGTCGCCGGGCTCGAGGCCGAGCTGAAGGAGCTCTACAAGCGGGAAACCGAGCTCCAGAACCGGATCGCCCAGCAGGATCAGCGGTATGCGCGTAACGAACGCCAGCTCTCGGCGATCACCACCGAGCGCGACACCTTGCTTCGGCGTCTCGAGGAGGTCGAAAAGCAGCTCGCCGCCCTGCGCCGCCAGCAGCGCTGACGAGGCCGCGGCGCGCCTGGCTGTTTCGGAATCGCCAGTATTCATGCTATCGTGCGACGCGCGCAGGTGTAGTTCGACCGACCCAGCCCACGGAGGGGGAACGATGACGGATCGGAACGAGAAGTCCCCGGAGCAGGCCGGCATCAGCCGGCGTGACACCCTCAAGCTCGCCGCGGCCATCGCGGCGTTCGGCGTCGCCATGGGTGTCCGCCCTGCCGACTCGATCGCCCAGGGCAAGACGGAGGGCAAGACCGAGGGCAAGACCGACGGCAAGACCGATGGCAAGACCGACGGCAAGGCCGGCGGCAAGGCCGAAGGCAAGAGCGGCGGCAAGACCGAAGGTAAGAGCGGCGGCAAGACCGAAGGCAAGAGCGGCGGCAAGACCGAAGGCAAGAGCGGCGGCAAGACCGAAGGCAAGACCGAGGGCAAGCAGTAGGGGTGATTCTTCGTCAGGAGCACGGCCGTTCCATACCGTGATCTCCTGGCGAAGGTCGACTTCAGCCTCGAGCGAGGCAGCCGCTTCTCGTACGTCTGCAACGCGTGCAAGCGCTGCTGCTACGGCAAGGCGATTCGCGTGGGGCCGTACGAGGCGCTGCGCCTCGCTCGCAGGCTGGGTCTGACGACGACTGAATTCTTCGCCCGCCATACCGAGGCGGGCGGCACCGTGCTCCAGACGCGCGAGGATCGCTCGTGCGTGTTCCTCGACGAGCGCGGCTGTAGCGTGCATCCCGATCGACCGCTCGCGTGCCGAATCTATCCGCTTGCACGGTGGACGGATCCCGACGGCAACGAGAGCTTCGGCCACCTCGAGCCGCATCCCCAGACCGCCGGCGTCTATGGCGACAAGGGCACCGTCGCGGACTATCTCGCGGCGCAGGGGCTCGCGCCGTATTTCGCGATGGGTGATCGGTACGGCGCGCTCTACGAGCGCATGGTGGCGCTGCTCGAGCGGCTCGAGCCCGACGAGAGCGAGCGGCGCGCGGAGCGGCGGGCCGAGGTCAACGAGATGGAAGCGGGCACCGTCGCGACCTCGTTCTTCGACGTCGACGCCACGGTCGGCGACTACTGTCGCGCCCGCAACCTCGCGGTGCCGACCGAGATCGACGAGCTCGTCGATTTCCATATCCGCGCGGTCAACGCCTGGCTCGACGAGTTCGAGAGCCGGCTCGGCGGCTAGAGCAGCGACAGCAGCTTTTCGTTCGTCTCGCGCAGCCCGACGGAAAACCGCAGGTGGCCGGGGAAGCCGATGCCGGCGCCGTCGCGGACCAGGATCCCCTCGCGCATGAGCCGCCGGCGCAGACCCGGCGCGTCCGGGACCGCAACCAAGAGGAAGTTCGCGTGCGAGGTCGGGAACGTGTAGCCGCGCTTGGCGATCGCGGCGCTGAGATAGGCGCGCTCCTCCAGCACCAGCCGTCGCGTCTTCTCGGTGTGCGCGTCGTCCTCGAGCGCGGCCAGCGCGGCCACCTGGCCCAGGCGGTTCACGTTGTAGGGGGCGCGGACTCGATTGAACCGGTCGATCGCCTCGGCGCCGGCCACCGCGTAGCCGACCCGAAGCCCCGCGAGCCCCGCGATCTTCGAGAACGTCCTGAGCACGATCAGGCGCGGATAGCGCTCGAGCAGCCGCACGCCGTCCATGTGGTCAGCGTCGTCGCAGAAGTCGATATAGGCCTGATCGAGGACCACCAGCGGCGAATCGGCGCCGAGCGCGTCGAGGAACGCCAGCAGCGCGTCGCGGCGGATGATGGTCGTGGCCGGGTTGTGCGGCGAGCAGAGCATCACCGCCTTGGTGCGCTCGGTGACCCGGCGCCGCACGTCGTCGAGGTCGGTCTCGTACCCGGCCAGCGGGCTCTCCACGACGCGCGCCCCGGCGAGCTTTGCCGAGATCTCGTACGGCTCGAACGAGGGCGTCGGAACGAGCACCTCGTCGCCCGGCTCGAAGGCCGCCGCCGCGATCAGCGCGATCAGCTCGTCGGCGCCGTTGCCGACCACGATCTGGTTAGCGCCGACCCCGAGGCTCCGCCCGAGGGCCTCGCGCAGGGCGTTCGAGCCCCCGTCGGGATAGAGATGGATCCTGGCGGCCTCGCGCTCGACGGCCGCCATCGCGCGCGGCGAGGGGCCGAGCGGGTTTTCATTGGCCGAGAGCCTGACGAGGTCGGACCGACCCAGCTCTCGGGCGAGCGCCTCGAGGGACAGGCCGGCGTCGTAGGGGATCAGGCCGTCAAGGACGGGGCGCCAGAGTCTCCGCACCCGGCCATTCTAGTAAGTCTGCGTCGCATTTGACAGTCTTCCCGCCGCATTGCTACGCTCGTCTGTCATGTCCGTCGAGCTGTTCCGCCGGGCCAGGCGTGCCGAAGCGAGGGCCGAGCGCGCCGACGACCGGCGCCGCCTTCGGCTCGAATTCTTCCGTCAGGAGCTCGCTCAGGGGTTCGACTCCCTGAAGGTGAGACACGCCGAGGGCGCGTCGGGGCAGGAATCCGTCCGCACGCACGCGCGCTTGATGGACGCCGTCATCGTCTCGCTGACCCGGCTCATCGCGGAAGACGCCGACCGGGCGCACCTGCCGCCCACGGCGCTCGTCGTCACGGCGCTCGGCGGCTACGGCCGCGGCGAGCTCCACCCGCTGTCCGACATCGATCTGATGGTGATCTACGACGGTGAGCTTTCGCCCTACGCGCAGCGGATGATGCAGGAGCTCCTCTACTCGCTGTGGGACCTGGGGCTTCAGATCGGGCACAGCCTGCGCTCGCTCGACGACTGCGTGGCGATGGCGCGCACCGACTTTCCCAGCCGGACCTCGATGCAGGAGGCGCGCTTCCTGGCGGGCGACCGGCGGCTGTTCGGCCGATTCCGCAAGATCCTGCGCGAGAACGTTTACCGGCGCGACTTCGCGCAGTTCCTCGAGACCACCCTGACTGAGCGGGATCAGCGCTACCGGCGCTACGGCGCCTCGCCGTACATCGGCGAGCCGAACGTGAAGGAGTCGGCGGGCGGCCTGCGCGACGTGCATACCGCGATGTGGCTGGGTTCCGCCAAGTTCGGCGCGCGCACCCTGCGCGAGCTCAGCGACAAGGGGCTCATCACACCGCGCGAGCAGGCGGCCACCGACGCGGCGCTGACCTTCCTCTGGCGCGTGCGCAACGAGCTTCACTTCTTCTCCGGCCACAAGAACGACGTGCTCTCGCGTGATCTGCAGCCGCGGATCGCCAAGAACCTCGGCTACGAGAACGACGAGACCTCGCTGGGCGTCGAGCGCTTCATGCGCGACTACTACCTGCACGCGCGCGCGATCCATCGCGTCTCGCGCCGGCTCATCGCGCGCTGTCAGGAGACCCTGTCGCGGCGCGGCTCGGCCGGCGGCCGGCAGCGGCAGCAGGCGCTGGCCGACGGGCTCGTGTTCTTCGACGGCCAGCTGCACCTGGCCGATCGCGACTCGAGCCCGCTGCGCGCCGATCCGGCGCGGCTCATGAAGGTCTTCTGGCACCTGCACCGCCTGGGCTGCGAGCTGTCGCTCGATCTCGAGCGCGCGCTCGAGGACACGCTCTACCTGGCCGACGGCGCGTTCCAGCGCTCGGCGGCCGTGCGCGATCTGTTCCTCGACGTCTGCCGCAACTGGGGCCGGGTCGCGCAGACGTTCCGCGAGATGCACGAGCTCGGACTGCTGGGACGGTTCCTGCCGGAGTTCGGCGCGCTGACGTGCCTGGTGCAGTACGACGTCTACCACAAGTTCTCGGTCGACCAGCACTCGCTGCTCGCCGTCGAGCATCTGGAGGCCCTGGCGCCCGGCCAGTCCGCCGAGTCCGAGGGCGCCGCGCAGGTGCTGAGCGAGGTCGAGAAGCCCGAGCTGCTGATGCTCGGCATGCTCCTGCACGACGTCGGCAAGGCCCGCGGGCACGGCCACGTCGCGAAGGGCATCCCGCTGATCCAGGAGCTGGTCGCGCGCATCGGGCTTCCATCCGAAGAGGGCGCGCTGGTCGAGTTCCTGGTGGCGCACCACCTGACGATGTCGCACATCGCGCAGCGGCGCGACATCGACGACGCGAAGACCATCGCGGACTTCGCCGCGACCGTCGCCGATCCGCAGCGTCTGCGGATGCTGTACCTGCTCACGTGGGCCGATATGCGAGCGGTCGGCCCCGGCGTGCTCACCCCGTGGCAGGCGACGATCCTGCACGAGCTCTTCAAGCGCACGTTCGCCCGGCTCACCGGCGGGCGCGTCGTGCGCCAGAGCCGTGCGCTCCTGGCCGAGCGGCTAGGTCACGCGGTCGGCGAAGAGCTGTCCGCGCAAGCGGTGAAGGCGCACCTGGCGATGATGTCCGATCGATACCTCGCCACGACGGGCGTGCAGCGGATGGCCGAGCACCTGCAGATGCTCCAGGCGCTGAACACGAGCTCGGTGGTGACCGAGCTGTTCCACCACCCGGAGCTCGGCTCGTCGGACCTGGTCGTCGTCACCCGCGACGTGCCCGGTCTCTTCTCGCTGATCGCCGGCACCCTCGCCTCGCAGGGCGTCAACATCATCTCCGCCCAGATCAACACGCGCGGGGACGGCATCGCGATCGACACGTTCCAGGTCAACGATCCCGTCGGCGAAGCGGTCACGTCGCCGGCGTACTGGGGCCGCACGCTCGACGCGCTCCGCAAGGTCATCACGGGCGAAGCGCAGGTCGCGGCGCTGCTCGAGAAGCGGCGCGCCGCCGGACGCGCCGCCGGCGCCGAGGGCCCGGTGAAGATCACGCTCGACAATCATCTGTCCGACGACTACACGGTGCTCGAGGTCAAGTGCCCCGACCGCCTCGGTCTGCTCTATCTGGTCACGAAGACGCTCGCCGGGCTCGGCCTGGACATCGCGACCGCAAGGATCGCGACCGAGATCGATCAGGCGGTCGATACGTTCTACGTGCACGATGGCAAGGGCCGAAAGGTCGAGGACGCCGACGCGCTCGCGCGAGTCCGCGAGGCGCTCGAGCAGGCCCTCGTCCAGCCCATCTGACGATGCTTGGCCGCTACCGAGAACCCGTGCGCAGCTGGATCGATCCGATCGGGCTCGCTCTGTATCGCCGCCTCCACCTCCGCCCGAACCATCTGACGATCATCGGCCTGGGCGTGAGCCTGCTGGCCGCGACGGCCTTCGGCGCGGGGCACATCCGCAAGGGGGGCTTGCTGCTGATCCTGGCGGGGCTCTGCGACTTCTTCGACGGCTCGCTGGCCCGCGCCTCGGGCCAGGTGTCGTCGTTCGGGGCGTTTCTCGACTCGGTCATCGATCGCTACTCGGACCTGGTGGTGCTGCTGGCGATCGTCGTGCTCTACGCGCAAGTCCCCCACACACGCGGCGCGATCGTCGCGATGGCCGGGCTCATCGGCTCGATGATGGTGAGCTACACGAAGGCGCGGGCCGAGTCGATCGGCGTGCGCTGCACCGTGGGCATCATGGAACGCCCGGAGCGGATGATCTGCCTGATCGCCGGCGCGTTGCTCGACCTGCTCGAGCCCGCGCTCTGGGTCCTTGCCGTCCTCTCCAATCTGACCGCGCTCCAGCGCATCGCCTTCACCTGGCGCGCCACGCGCGACGCCGCACTGCTGCGCGCGGTCCTCGTGGCCGTCGTGCTCTTGTCTCCGGTGGCCGTCGTCGCGGAATCCGAGGCGCCGGGCACTCTGAACGAGCCCGAGCGCAAGTGGGCCGCCGCGGTCGAAGCCTACCAGCAGGGTGACGTCGAGCCGCTGATCCGCGAATTCGGGACCGACGCGGCGCGGGACAGCGTGATCGGCGATCACGTGCGCTACCTGCGAGCCGAAGCGCTCTCGCGCGGCGACGATCTGGCCGCGGCGCGCGAAGCCGCCCTGAGCGTCGTGGAGCGCTATCCGAAGAGCCGGCTCGCGCCGCGCGCGCTGTTGCTCGCGGCGACGATCGACTTGCGGACCGATCAGGACGCGTCGGCCCAGACCGTGCTGGTTCGCCTGATCAACTCGTATCCGAGCGCGGCCGAGGTGCCGGACGCGCTCTACCTGCTGGCGATGACGGCCGAGGCGCTCGGCCAGCTCGATGCCGCGGCGCTGACCTATCGCGACGTGCGGCTGCTGGTGCCGGCCAGCGGCTACGCCGAGGGAGCGAGCGACCGGATCGCCGTGCTGCAGGCCGCCGGCATTCGCCTGCCGCCGCTGACGGCGGCTCAGCGCGTGGAACGCGCGGAGCGCCTGCTCAAGGCCAACGTACCCGACGCCGCGATGAGCGAGGCGCAGAGCATCGTCGACGAGGTCAAGGATGGCGCGGTCGTGACGCGCGCGCTCCGCGTGGTCGCCGACAGCGCGCGCAACCTCCGCCGCTACGACGTGGCGGCGCGTACCCTGGGGCTCGTCGTCGATCGCTCGTCCGCCGAGCGGCGCCCCGGGCTCAAGCTCGAGCAGGCACGGCTCTACGTGCGCGCCAAGGATCCTGCGCGCGCGCTCACGGGGCTCGAGTCGATCGCGGGCGCCGGCACCGAGGCGGAGAAGGCGGAGTCGCTCTACCTGAAGGCGCGGGTGCTCGAAGACCTCAACCGCGAGGCCGACGCGGTCACGGCGTACCGCGCGGTCGCCATGCAGTTCCCGAACCGCGAGGCCGCTGCCGCGTCGCTCTGGCGGCTCGGCTGGCTTGCCTGGGTGAAGCGCGACGTGACCAGCGCCCAGAAGAGCTGGACACGCCTGGCCGAGCTCGGCGGCGCCGGCGCCTATCGGCTGCCCGCTCTCTACTGGACCGGCCGCGCGCGCGAGCAGGTGGGAACCGCGAGCGCGGCCGAGCTCTACAACCAGATCCTGGCCGAAGCGCCGCGCAGCTACTACGGGATGCTCGCCGCCGGACGACTCGGCCGCACCCGGGAAGGCGGCGTCTCGGGGCAGATCGCGCTCCCGCAAGAGCCGCGCGAGGCGCTGACCGACGATTCGAGCCTCGCCCGGGTGGTGCTGCTGCGGCGGATCAACCTGATCGAAGAGGCCGCTTCGGAGCTGGAGGAAGCCGTCCAGGGCGCCGTGAGCAATCCCGTTAGGCTCTACGGAATGGCGAGCGTGTACATCGAGGCCGAGCGCTACCACATGGCGCTCAGGATCATGCGCCGGCATTTCCAGACGCTGGCGGCGACCGGCGACCCGTCGCTGCCGCGCGCGTTCTGGGAGATGTTCTATCCGTACGCGTGGCGTGACGAGATGCGCGATGCCGCGCAGCGTCGCGGGATCGACCCGTACCTGGTCGCTGCGGTCGTCCGCGAAGAGTCGAGCTACTACCCGAAGGCGACCTCACCGGTGGGGGCGCGCGGGCTGATGCAGCTCATGCCCACGACCGCGCGCTTGATGTCGCCCGGCGGCGACCTCGAAGATCCGGGGTTCAACATCGAGCTCGGCACGCGCTTCCTCGCGGGGCTGATGCGCGAGTTCAACGATCCGCGGCTGGCGCTGGCGGCTTACAACGCCGGTCCCACCCGCGTGCGCCAGTGGCTGAACTCGCGGCGCAGTGACGACATCGAAGCGTTCGTGGAGCAGATCCCGTTCGACGAGACGCGCCTGTACGTCAAGAAGGTCGTGCTCTCCTGGGACGAGTACCGCCGGATCTACGGCAGTCCGTGAGCCTCGATCCGCTCCTGGAGGCCCCGGCGTCGTGAGGGTCGACCTGCCGTACGGCGAGAGCACCCTGACCGCGACGCTCCCGGAGCGTACGCGCACCTTCTCGAACTCCGAGTCGCTCACTCCGCCGGCCGTCGACGACCTGCCGTCGGTGGTTCGCCAGGCACTCGCGGAGCCACTCGGGCTTCCCCGGATCGGCCAGCTCGTGAAGGCGCGCTCGCGCGTCACGATCGCGTTCGACGACGCGACGGTGCCGTCCTACGGCCCGATTCGTAGGGTCGCGATCGAGGCGGTGCTCGCCGAGCTGGTGGCGGCCGGTGTGGCGCGCGCCCAGGTCGGCCTCGTCTGTGCCAATGCGCTCCATCGGAAGCTACGTCCGGCCGAGCTCGCGCGTATCATCGGCGCCGATCTGGTGGCCGAGTTCGGCGAGCGCCTGGGCTGCCATGACGCGGAGAATGTCGACGGCCTCGTCGATCTCGGCCGGACGCCGGAGCATGGCTACCCGGTCGTCGTGAATCGGCTCGTCACCGAGTCCGATCTGCTCGTCTACGTGAATGCTGGCCACATGCGCGGCTTCAACGGCGGCTGGAAGTCCGTCTGTGTCGGGCTCTCGACGTACGACTCGATCCGCGTGACCCACACGCCCGACGGCATGTCGATGTCGGTGCACGGCAACCGCATGCACGCCGTGCTCGACGAGATGGGCGGCCACCTCGAGGCCCGGCTCGGTCGGCCCCTCTTCAAGATCGACACCTTGCTGGCCGATCCCTTCCGGGTCACACAGGTCGTCGCCGGCTCCGTCGCTGAGGCGCGACGCGCGACCGTGAAGGCGATGGAGAGCATGTTCCCGCCGCGCCGCGAGCAGGCGCGAGAGCGTTTCGACGTCATCGTGTACGGTGTTCCCGACGACAGCCCGTACGCGGTCTTCTCGCACGTGAATCCGATCCTCACCTTGATCTCGTCGGGCCTCGGGTATCTCGGCGGCCTCGTCGAGGCGATCGGCAAGCCGGGCTGCACGGTGATCATGGCGACGCCAGTGCCCGAGCGCTGGGATCGGGTGGCGCATCCGTCGTACCCGGAAGTGTGGGAGCGCGTGCTCGGCGGGACCCGAGACCCGCACGACATCATGCGTCGCTACGCGGACGACTTCGCGCGCCGGCCAGACTACATCCAGGCCTACCGCTCGGGCTTCGGCTTTCATCCCGTCCACGCGATCTTCGCGGTCTACCCCCTCAAGCGTTTGGGCCACGTCGGGCGGGTGATCGTCGCCGCGCCGCGCGATCCCGCGATTCCGCGGCACGTGGGCTTCGAGGTCGCCGGCAGCGTCGAGGAGGCGGTCGCGCAGGCCGAGCAGATTCACGGCCCGGATTGCGCGATCGCTCACATCAAGCAGCCGCCGCCCGCGCGGCCGAGCTGATGGCCCAGAAGCGTCTCGCGCTCTCGGTCCCGCTCGACGGCTTCACTCTCGCCGAACACGCCGAGATCGCGCGTGAGGCCGAGCGCCTCGGCTACCTCGACGCGTGGTCGCTCGAGGCCGACGGCATCGACTGCTTCGCGCCGCTCGCGGTCGTGGGGTCGGCGACCTCGATGCGCCTGGGGACCGCGATCGCCAACGTCTACACGCGCGGGCCCGCGACCCTGGCGATGTGCGCCGCCGGTATCGCCGAGGTGGCGCCGGGGCGCTTCTGCCTCGGCATCGGCTCGGGCTCTCAGCCGATCGTCGAGTCGTGGAACGGCGGCGTGTTCGCTCGCCCAGCGGCTCGCGTGCGCGAGACCGCGCAGTTCCTGCGGCGGGCCCTCACGGGCGAGCGCGTGGTGTTTCGCGGCGAGACCTTCTCGGTCGACGGCTTTCGGTTGACCCGGCCGCCCGAGCGGCCGATTCCGATCTACGTCGCGGCGCTACGGCCGGGGATGCTCCGCGTCGCCGGCGAGGTGGGCGACGGCGTCATCATCAACTGGCTTTCGGCCGAGGACGTTCGAAAGTCGGTCACGGTCTGCCGCGAGGCCGCCGAGAAGGCCGGCCGCGATCCGGCGGCGCTCGAGGTCACGGCGAGGCTTCTGATCAACATCGACCCGCCGAGCCCGCAATCGGAGCTCGCGGTACGTCGCCACGTCACCGCATACCTGAACGTTCCGGTCTACCGCGCGTTCCAGGAGTGGCTCGGACGGGGCGAGGCGCTCGGGCCGATGTGGAGCGCCTGGCAGAGCGGCGACCGGAAAGCGGCGGTGGCGTCGGTGCCCGAGAGGGTCATGAACGATCTGATCATCCGCGGATCGATGAGCGAGATCGGCGCCCACGTGCAGCGTTATCTGGACGCGGGCGTCGACACCGCGTTCCTCGCCCTCTCGACCCTCGAGCAGGACCCGGATCGCCGCCGTGCGATCCAGCTCGAGGCGCTTCGCGCGCTCGCCCCGGCTACGCGGCCGGCTCCGACCCGACCACGCTGACGAACGACACGCACTCGCCCGGCGCGCCGCCCAGATTGTGGGTGAGGGCCAGCTTGCGGCCGCGCGCGATGGACGCGATCTGCCGCTTGCCGGCCTCGCCGCGCAGCTGCAGCCACGCCTCGAACAGCATGCGAAGCCCGGAGGCGCCGATCGGATGGCCGAACGACTTCAGGCCGCCGTCCGGATTGACGGCCAGCTCGCCGTCGAGGTCGAACGTGCCGGCGAGCACTTCCTTCCACGCCGTGCCGCGCGCGGCGAAGCCGAGGTCTTCCATCAGGACGAGCTCGGTCGGCGTGAAGCAGTCGTGCACCTCCGCCATCGCGAGCTCTTGCCGCGGGTCCTTGATCCCGGCCTGGGCGTACGCGTCGACGGCCGACGCGACGACTTCGGGGAACGTCGTGTAGTCGTAGTCGGGATCCATAGGACCAGCGGCGGGGCCGGCGACGAACGAGAGCGCCTTCACGTAGAGCGGCTTGTCCGTGTAGCGGTGTGCGTCCTCGGCTCGGACGATGATGGCGGCCGCCGAGCCGTCGCTGACTCCCGAGCAGTCGAAGATGCCGAGCGGGCCCGCGACCAGCGGCGAGCACGCGATCGTCTCCTTCGGCACTTCTTTCCGGAACTGCGCGCGCGGGTTCAGGGCGCCGTTCTTGTGATTCTTCCATGCGATGCGCGTCATCACGTCCTTCAGCGCGGCGTCCTCGACGCCGTACTTCTTGCCGTAGGCCGGGGCGAGCAGGCTGAACGTGGCCGGCGCCGTGAGGCCGGCGCGGGTGCCGTCGCCGGGCACGGGCTGACCGGGCAGGCCCGAGATGCCGGAGTCTTTCAGCTTCTCGACGCCGACCGCCATCGCAATGTCGTAGGCGCCCGACGCGACCGCGTAGCACGCGTTGCGAAATGCCTCGGAGCCGGTGGCGCAGTAGTTCTCGAGCCGGCTCACGGGCTTGTAGTCGATCTTGAGCGGGCGCGAGAGCGTCAGACCCGACTGGCCGGAGTAGAGCGTGCCGAGCCAGAACGCGTCGACGTCGGAGAGCGCGATGCCTGCCGAGGCGAGCGCGTCCTTCGTGGAATCGACCAGCAGATCGTTGACGCCCTTGTCCCAGTGCTCGCCGAACGGCGTGCACCCCATGCCGACGATCGCCACCCGGTCACGGATTCCGTTGCTCGCCATGGCTTTGATCTCCTCCGTCGCCTTCGATCAGTGCGCGGAAACCAATTCTATCAGGGCGCTCGGGGGCGCGCAGGTATGCTTTGCCCATGGCCGCGACCGAATGGAGCCGGATGATCGCGGTCGCGGCCTTCGTCGCTTCCTACGTCGGGCTGGCGCTCGGCCGCGTTCCCGGCTTCCGGATCGATCGCACGGGCGTCGCGATCATCGGTGCCGCCGTCATGGTCGCCTCGGGCGCCGTGCCGTGGACCGATGCGGTGGCTTCGGTCGACGCGCCGACCCTGGTGCTGCTGTTCGGGATGATGATCGTCACCGCGTACCTGCGCCTGTCGGGCTTCTTCCGGCTCGTGATGACGTGGGCGCTGCGCCGGGCTCGCACGCCGCGCATGCTGCTCGGGACGGTCGTCGTCGCCTCCGGCGTGCTGTCCGCCTTCTTCGTCAACGACGTGGTGTGCCTGGTTCTGGCGCCGGTGGTGCTCGAGGCCACGCGCCAGCTCGGGCTGCCTCCAGTGCCGTACCTGATCGCGCTCGTCACCGCGGCAAACGTGGGGAGTGTGGCGACCCTGACGGGCAACCCGCAGAACATGCTCGTCGGAAGCTTCTCGGGGATCAGCTACCGGGCCTTCCTCGCCCGCGAGGCGCCGATCGCCGTCGTCGGCCTCGCTTGCGTGTTCGCGACCATCGCACTCGTGTACCGGCGACAGCTGCCGAACGCGCCGCTGGAGATCGCCCCCGACACGAGGCTGGCCGTGCACTATCCGCTCATGTTCAAGACGATCAACGCCACCCTGATCATGCTGGTCGCGTTCCTGGCCGGCGTGCCGATCGCGATCGTGGCGATCGCGGGCGCCGCGTGGACGCTCTTCACGCGGCGGGTCAATCCCGAGAAGGTCTACCGCGAGATCAACTGGAGCCTGCTCGTCCTGTTCGCGGGACTCTTCGTGGTAACGGCGGGCCTCGAGCACTCCGGGCTCATCGACGTCCTCCTTCACTGGGCGCAGGCAGCGAATCTGCACAGCCCCGCGATGCTCACGATCGTGACCGCGGTGCTCTCGAATCTCGTCTCCAACGTGCCGGCGGTGCTCTTGTTCAAGCCGCTCGTCGCCTCGTTCGACGATCCGCGCCGAGCGTGGCTCGTGCTGGCCATGGCCTCGACGCTCGCGGGCAACCTGACGATCCTGGGAAGCGTCGCGAACCTGATCGTCGTCGAGGCGGCGCGGGCCGCGCGCGTCGAGGTCGGGTTTTTCGAGTACTGCAAGGTGGGCGTCCCGGTGACCGTGGTGACCTTGTTCCTCGGATGGCTCTTGCTGGCGTGGTTCTAGGATCTGGTTCTACGACGTGGTTCCAGGATGGTGAGCGATGATCATCGTCTCCGGAAAGATCTACGTGCGTCCCGGCGCGCGTGAGCAGTTTCTCGCGGCCTCGCTCGAGGCGGTCGCGCAGGCGCGGCGCTCGCGCGGCTGCCGCGATTTCGTCGTGGCGGCCGATCCGCTCGAGCCCGATCGCGTGAACGTCTACGAGGAGTGGGATTCCGAAGAGGCGCTCCTCACGTTTCGCGGCGAAGGGCCCGGCGAGGATCTGTCGGCCGTGATCGTGCGCGCCGACGTGGCGCGGCACGAGATCGCTTCCTCGGGCCCGCCCTAACAGGCTGCGGCTAGCGACCGCGGAGCGGCCGTGCTTTCCAGAAGTAGTTGTGGACGGAGCCGGCGGTGAAGAGGCGGCGGAACGTCATCTCGACGCGATCGCCGATCTTGACGGACGCCGGGTCGACGTCGGTCAGCTCGCACTGGAACCGCCCGCCGCCCTCGAAGTCGATGACCGCCGCGACGACGGGCGGCGAGAGCGAATAGGCGAGCCGGTCCACGGTGAACGTCGCGATCGTCGCCGGAACGTCGGCGAGCCGCTCGGGCGTCATGCGGTCCACGGCGTGGCACTTCACGCACACGCGCTGCGGCGGTGCGTGCCGGGCGCCGCACGCCTGGCAGCGGCTGCCGGTGAACGCGAACTTCCACGACTCGGCGCGAAACGATGGCGCCGCCGCCGGGCGCTCGGGATCCGGCCGCCGCGGCGGCTCGCGGGGCAGGAAGCCGCGCCACGTGAGGAAGGTCGCGTACGTGAGGCGGCCGCCCGCCGCGATCTGCGCGGCGACTGGCGTCGCCGGCCGCCGCGAGGCGATCGCCGCGGTGGTCCTCAGGATCAGGACGTCGCAGCCGTCGGCCAGCGAGACCACCGCGATCAGCTCGTCGGGCTTCGCGCGGTCGAGCGCGTCGGCGAGCATGAGCCCGGCGTGCGCGGTGCCCGTGTTGCCCACGCTCGCGGCGAGATCGTCGGCGACCGCGCCCTTGGCGGCGCCGATCGCCGCGGCGACACGACGGCTCGCGCGCGCGTGCGGTCCGGTGACGATCCAGCGCGAGACCGCGTCGGCGCTGACGCCGGCCTGCTTGAGCGCATCGGCCACCGCGGCTTCGCCGAGCGGCACGTACGCGTGCTCGCCGAAGCGCTCCTCCCACTGACGGGAGACCGCGTCGCCGGGCAGTCGCCAGCGCTCGAGGAATTCGGCCGTGACCGAGGCACGCGCGACCGGCTCGGCCAGCGCTGAGCGCGACTCGCCAAAGAGGAACGCCACCGCGCCGTCCCCACCCTCGCGCTCGTCGCCGCCGCCGGGCAGGCCCGTGCGGATGTCGGCGAGTGCCACGAGCGTCGGGCGGCCGGCGTCGATCGCAGCCCACACGGCGCCGGCACCCGAGCGTACCGAGCCCAGCATGTCGAACGCGGCGGCCTGCGCGTCGAGCGCCAGCGCCGCGTGGATCGCGCTCGCGTTGGTCTTGTCGAGATAGGCCGGACTGGCGGTCGCGAAATAGACGGCGCCCGGCCGGGCGTCGGGGGCCACTCGCATCGCCGCGCGCGCGGCCTCGACCGCCATCGAGGTGCTGTCCTCGTCGTACGAGGCGACCGAGCGCGTGCCCGAGCCCGCAGACGCGCCGAGCGACTCGCCGATCGCTTTGCGATCCAGACGGAAGTAGGGCAGGTAGGCGGCGTACGCGACGATCCCGTTCACAGGTGGACGATTCTACCCGAGATCGGCGGGATCGGCCGACCGGGCGCCGCGGGCCTAGCGCCGGGCGGCGGCCTTGCGCACCGCGACGAACGCTGTGGGCTCGAGGGGCTCGAGCGCGGCGAGCCGGTCTTCCAGATCGGGCTCGCGCGCCAGGATTCGCTGCTCGACGAATGGCGAGACCGGCGGATTGGCCGCCGCGGCGGCGCGCAGGGCACCGGCCAGAGCTCCGCGCGGCGCCGCATGACCCATGTCTCTCAGGATCTCGATCGTGCGCTGATCGGCCTCGAGCTCTTGCTCGCGCGAGTAGGCCCGGATCACCACAGGATTGACGACGAAGTCCGCGAGCCCGACTCCCGGCCAGATCAGACCCATCACCGCGAAGCCCGCGGTGATCGCAATCGAGAGCGTCTTCCGCTTGCCGGTATGCCCCAGCACTTCGTGGGCGACCCTTTGCGCGATGAGCGCGTCGACGTGCCGCTGGGGCAGCCGTACGAGCCCGTCGGAGAAGTAGAACGTGGCGCCTTCCCCCGCGAACGAGGCGACCGCGCTCGTCTGGATCAGCCCGAACGAGTAGTGATCGGGATCGTCGCCGGCGGCCTGCGCGGCGCGATAGAGCGTCCGCGAGATCTTGATCGTTCCGGGGTCGCGCGGCGACGGGTAGTAGGCGCCGTCCGGATGCGACGGCGGGATCAGAGCGCAGCCCGTGGTGACGGCGGCCAGGAGCAGGACGGCGAGCGAGCGACGCATAGCCCGACCATCCTATGAAGACGCCCACGAGAATCGGGCGGAAATAACGCCGCGAGCGGCGCAGCGACTACAAATTGGGGCGCGCCCGGCGGGCGACCACAAATACAGGGCGCGCCCCATATCGGAGAAGCCGCGCGTCCTTCATGGCACAGGCGGCGGCTGAGGCACGGCCGGAACCTCTAGCCGGGGCCACCGGCCCCGGTGTTGCGGCAGCGCCGGCCGTTCGGGTGCTCCTCGATCGCGAGCTCGCGATCGCCAGATGAGACGAAGCACCCGGGCTGGTTATTTCGCGGGCCGCAGCAGAGGGCGCAGGTGGGGCCAGAGGCGATCGGCGATGAGCTGCTGGCCCGCGGCGGTCGGATGAATGCCGTCGGGCTGGTTCAGCCGGGGATCCGCGGCGACACCGTCGAGGAGGAACGGCATCAACGGGACCTTGGCGCGCCGCGCGACTTCCGGAAACACCGCCTCGAACTCCCGCGTGTAGTCGGCGCCGTAGTTCGGCGGCAGACGCATCCCGGCCAGCAGCACGCGGGCGCCGGCGGTCTGCAGGCGCCCGACGATCGCCTCGAGGTTGGCGCGCATCGCCTGCGGGCTCAGACCCCGCAGGCCATCGTTGGCGCCGAGGGCCACGACCACGACGTCCGGCTTGGCGCGCAGCACCCAGTCGACCCGCCGCAGGCCACCGGCCGTCGTGTCGCCGCTCACGCCCGCGTTGACGACGCGATAGTCGTAGCCGTCGGCTCGCAGGCGCGCCTGCAGCCGCGCGGGAAACGCCTCGTCGGCCGCGACGCCCAGCCCCGCGCTGAGGCTGTCGCCGAGCACGACCACCACGCCCTCGGCGCACGCCTCACCGGCCGCGAGCCCGAGCAGCGCGGCGCAGAACATCGCGAGCCCGACGACGCCGAATCGTCGCACACGGCCAGTGTAGTATGAGGTCGAGGATGATCAGCGTTCGCGACGTCGTCATGCGCCTGCCGAGCGGCGGGCGCCCGCTCACGATTCTCGACGGCGTCACGCTCGAGATCGCCGCGGGCGAAGTGTGCGCGATCACCGGTCCCTCGGGCAGCGGGAAGTCGACCCTGCTCGGACTCATCGCGGGGCTCGACCGGCCGAGCGCGGGCTCGATCACCGTCGCCGGCGTCGAGATCACGCGGCTCGACGAGGACGCGCTGGCGCGATTTCGCCGCGACACGCTCGGCTACGTCTTTCAGTCCTACCATCTGATTCCAACCCTGACGGCCGCCGAGAACGTCGCGGTGCCGCTCGAGATCGTCGGCGCGACCGACGCGCTGTCACGCGCGCGCGCCTTGCTGCAGGACGTCGGGCTCGGCGACCGCGCCCACCACTATCCGGTTCAGCTCTCGGGCGGCGAGCAGCAGCGCGTCGCGCTTGCCCGCGCGGTCGCGCTCGATCCCGGGCTCTTGCTGGCCGACGAGCCGACCGGAAACCTCGACTCGGCCACCGGCGTGCAGATCATCGAGCTCTTGCTCTCGCTCAACCGCCGCCGCGGATCGACGCTCGTGCTGGTGACCCACGACGAGGCGCTCGCGGGCAAGGCCGATCGGGTCGTACGCCTGCACGACGGCCGCATTCTGAACGGCGCTTCGTGAGCCTTGCCTTCGCCGTTCGCATGGCCTGGCGCGAGACGCGCGGGGCGGCGCGCCACTTCACGGTGCTCTTCGGCTGCGTGGCCCTGGGCGTCGCCGCGCTCGTGTCGGTCGGCACGTTCGCCGTGAACCTCGACCGCACCTTGACGCGCGAAGCGCGCACCTTGACTGGCGGCGACCTCGAGCTGCGCGCAGCACAGCCGCTGGACGCCGCCGCGAGCGCCGCCGTCGGCGAGCTCGCTCGGCGCGGCGCCGAGGTCACGACGGTTCGCGAGATGGTGGCGATGGCGCAGGCGCCCGCGCGCGGCGCCACCTTGCTCGTGGAGCTGAAAGCGGTCGAGCCGGCCTATCCGCTCTACGGCCGGGTCGAGACCTCGCCGGCGCAGCCGCTCGGCGCGCTCCTGGCCGATCGCGGAGAGGCCGGCGGCGCGCTGGTCGAATCGCGCCTGCTCGAGAGGCTCGGGATCGGTGTCGGTGACGCGCTCGTGATCGGCCGCGCGCGCTTCGTGGTCAGCGGCGTGCTGGTGCGAGAGCCCGATCGCTCCGTGGGGCTGGTGACCCTCGGTCCGCGCGTGCTCGTCGCCGCGCCTGCGCTCGAGCGGACCGGTCTCGTGCAGATCGGCAGCCGCGTCCGCTATCGCACGCTCGCGCGTCTGCCCGCCGACCTGACGGCTCGCGCCGCGGTGGACGATCTGGCGCGCGCGATCGGCGATCCGACCGTGAGGATCGCGGCGTTCGACGAGTCGCAGCCGGGTCTTCGGAGATTCTTCACCCAGCTCGCCGCGTATCTCGGGCTGGTCGGCCTGGCGAGCCTGCTGGTCGGCGGCGTCGGCATTGCGTCGACGGTTGCGACGTTCCTCAGGCGTCAGCTGGCGACGATCGCGATCCTCAAGTGTCTGGGCGCCGGCTCCCGCGTGCTGCTCGCCACGTACCTGATCCAGACGCTCACCCTCGCGCTCCTCGCGAGCGTCGTCGGCGCCGCGGTCGGCGCGGCCGCGCAACCCCTGTTCGTGCGAGCGCTGGCGCCGTTCGCACCGTTCGCGCTCGAGGCGCGCTGGGACGTCGGCACGCCGGTGCGCGGGGTCGTGCTGGGTCTGCTGGCCGCCTTGCTCTGCGCGCTGTGGCCGCTCCTCGCGGTCCGCGCCGTGCCCCCGTCGCTGATTCTCCGGCGGGACGTCGACGCGAGCGCCTGGCGCGCGCGCCGGCCGTGGGCCGCCGCGGTGCCGATCGTGGCCGGCCTGACGGCGCTCGCGATCTGGCAGGCCGGATCGCTGCGGCTGGGCGGGATCTTCGCCGGCGCCGCGCTCGCGGCGTTGGCGCTCCTGTTCGGGCTTTCGCGCGCGGTGACGAAGCTCCCCAGGTGGATACCGCGCGCGCGCGGCCTCGCGTGGCGCCAGGGGTTCGCCGGACTCGATCGACCCGGTGGCCACACCGCGAGGGTCGTCGTGGCGCTCGGGCTCGGCGTCATGCTGCTGGTCGCCATCGCGCTGCTCGAAGCGAATCTCGGGCGGCAGCTCGCCTACGAGCAGAAGCGCGACGCGCCCGCCTTCTTCTTCATCGACGTCCAGCCGGATCAGCGCGAGCCGTTCAGCCGTCTGGTCAACGACGTGAGCGGCGGCGTCGCGCCGGCCATGACGCCGATCGTGCGCGCCCGCCTGGCTGCGATCGCGGGCCAGCCTGTGACGCGCGAGCTCATCGAGGCGCGCAAGAAGAAGACGCCGGACAAGATCTGGTATCTCACCCGCGAGTACACGCTGACCTGGGCGGCCGAGCCGCCGGCCGCGAACGTGATCACGCGCGGGCGGTGGTGGACCGCGGCGGAAGCCGCCGCGCGGCCGCGGGTGTCGCTGGAGGACGAGGCCGCGGCGTACTTCGGCGTGCGCGTGGGCGACACGCTCGCCTTGGACGTGCAGGGCGTTCCGATCGAGGTCGAGGTGATGAACCTGCGCCGTGTCGACTGGCAGAGCCTCACCGCCAACTTCTTCATGGTCCTCTCGCCCGGCGCCCTCGACGGCGCGCCGACGATCTATCTGGCGACGGCCCGCGTGCCGGCCGAGCTCGAGACGCGATTGCAAGATAGCGTGGTGGCCGCCTTCCCGAACGTCACCGCGATCCCGCTGCGCGGCGTGCTCGCGCGCGTGTCCGAGGTCCTCGCCCAGATCGCGTTTGCCGTGCGGTTCATGGCGTTCTTCAGCATCGCGGCGGGCCTGGTGGTGATGGCGGGTGCCTTGGCGGCGACGCGCTACCAGCGGCTCTACGAGTCGGTCATCTTCAAGACGCTCGGGGCCACGCGCTGGGCGATCGCGCGCGCGTTCGCGGTCGAGTACGCGTGTCTGGGCGCGGCGGCGGGCCTGGGCGGGACATTGCTGGCCGCGGTGCTGGCCTGGATCATCCAGCGGTTCGTGCTCGACACGCCGTGGTCCTTGGAGCCCGAGACCCTGGTGCTGGGCGTCGCTACCACGACCGTGGTCTCACTCGCGGTCGGGCTGCTCGCGACCGTCCGCTTGCTGGGCCGCACGCCCTTGTCGGTGCTCCGCCAGGAATGAGCCGCGCGTGATAGTCTGTGTCCGCTGAAACCACGGAGGTGGCGATGTTCAAGCCTCTCGGCCTCGATCACGTCGTCCTGCGGGTGCGCGACCAGGCGCGGTCGCAACGTTTCTACGAAGATGTGCTGGGCTGCACGCTCGCCAAGTTCAACGAGCGGATCTCGCTGATCCATCTGCGGTTCGGCGAGGCGCTGATCGACCTCTTGCCCGCGACCGAGGCGGGGCCGGTCGGGCCCGATCACTTCTGTCTGTCGATCCAGTGCGACGATCTCAAGGCGGTCGCGCAGGAGCTGCGCGACAAGGCCGTCGCGCTCGAGGGCGACGTGGTCCAGCGCTTCGGCGCGTGGGGCGATGGGCCCTCGCTCTACCTGCGTGATCCCGACGGCCACGTGATCGAGCTCAAGCCCCGGCCCTAGCGGCGTAAACGCTCTTCACTGCACCGCCGTCCCACCACTCGGGAATCAGCCGGGGGGAGGGTAGGGTCATGCTGGTCGCGGTGCAGCGCCTCGTGAAGTGTGCGGTCGTGCTCTATCTCGTCACGCACGGCCTACCGATGGCCGCTGAAGTCGACCTCCGCGACCTCGCGACGACGCTTCTCTGGAGCCTCCAGGCGCAGCTCCGGGCGGGAGGCGGATAAGGGCCCATCTGCTTCGTTGGCGCCCTCGACAGCACGCTCACCGTACTCGAAGTACGGCTCGCATGCTGCCTTCGGGCGCCGCCTCGCATCTGGACCCTTCTCCGCCTCCCTTCAGCCTCCCGTGAGGAGATCGCCGACCATGCGCGTCAGGCGATCCGGCGTGAACGGCTTTTGTAGCAACACCGTGCCTGGATCGAGCACGCCGTGGTGGACGATCGCGTCGTCGGTATAGCCGGACATGTAGAGGATCTTCAGCTCCGGACGCGTCTGGATCAGACGATCGGCGAGATCGCGCCCGCTCATCTCCGGCATCACGACGTCGGTCAGGAGCAAGTGGATGGGACCGGCGTGCTGCCGCGCGATCTCCATCGCCTGGCTCGGGCTGCCGGCCGACAGGACGGAATAGCCGGCAAGACCGAGCACCTCGGTGGCCAGATCGCGCAGCTCGCCCTCGTCTTCGACGACCAGCACGGTCCCCGATCCGGCGATCACGGGCTCGTCGGCCGCCGCGGTCGCGACGGTCGTATCGGCCACGACCGGGACGCGCGCGAGATAGATCCTGACGGTCGTGCCGGCGCCGGCGGCGCTCTCGATGCGGATGTAGCCGCCGTGCTGCTTGACGATGCCGTAGACGGTTGCCAGGCCGAGCCCCGTGCCCTTGCCGACGCCCTTCGTCGTGAAGAACGGCTCGAAGACGTGCGCCTGAACCTCAGGGCTCATTCCGGTTCCGGTGTCGCGCACGCTCAGCATCGCGTGGGGGCCGCCGGTGGATCCGGGATGAGCGTCGACGAACGCGCGGTCGAGCTCGACGTTGCCGGTCTCGATCGTCAGCCGGCCGCCCTGCGGCATCGCGTCCCGCGCATTGACGGCGAGGTTCAGGACGATCTGCTCGATCTGCGCCGGGTCGGCCTTGACGCGGCCCAGCACCGGATCGAGCGACGTCACGAGCTCGATCGTTTCGCCGATCAGCGGCCTCAGCATCTGCGCCATGCCGGCCACGACGCCGTTGAGGTCGAGCACCCGCGGCTGCAGCAACTGCTTGCGGCTGAACGCGAGGAGCTGCTGGGTCAGAGACGCGGCGCGATCGGCCGTCTTCCTGACCAGCTCGACGTCGCGGCGGTGCGGATCGTCGGCGGTCAGCCGGAGCAGTAAGAGCTCGGTCCGGCCGGTGATGACCGTTAACAGGTTGTTGAAGTCGTGGGCGACGCCGCCCGCCAGCTGACCGACGGCTTCCATCTTCTGCACCTGGCGAAGCTGGGCCTCGCTCTGCCGCAAGGCCTGCTCGGCGCGCTTGCGCTCGGAGATGTCGAGCGCGGTCGACTGGACGGCCGGCTCGCCCTCCCAGACGATCTCGGACACCTGGATGTCGACCCAGATCAGCGAGCCGTCGCGGCGCGTGGCCTGGAGCTCGTACTGCGTGGACACGGGCTCGCCGCGCAACCGCGCGCCGCGATCGCGCTCCAGCCGCGCCAGATCGTCCGGCGCGATCCAGCGCCGCGTGTCGACGCCGACGAGCTCGTTCGAGTGCTCGTACCCGAGCATCCGCGCGAAGGCCGGATTCACGAAAAGGGTGATCCAGTCCCGCTGGATGTGCAGGCCCTGGATCGAGCTCTCGACCAGGGTGCGATAGCGCCGCTCGCTCTCGCGCTGGCTCGCGAAGAGCTGCGCGTTGCGGATCGCGACCGCGGCTTCGTCGGCCAGGCGCAGCAGGGTGGCCTCGTCGTGATCGCTGAACGGGCGCCGCGAGCGGTTTGCCACGTAGAGCAGGCCGACCACGCGCTCCTCGCTCTTGATCGGGACCACCATGGCGCTGACGCTCTCGACGCTCTCGTCCTTCCGGCTGGCGCTCAGATACTCCTTGCCGAAGTTGGGATCGTTCGCGTAGTCGTCGGTCCGCAGCGGGCGGCCGCTCACCAGCGCCTGGCCGCCGAAGCCCTTTCCCGGCTCGATCGAGAACGCGCGATCCATGGTGTAGCGCGAGCCGACGCGGTGGCGGATGGTGACCGCCTCGGCATCGCCCTCGCGGAAGCCGATCATCGCCAGGTCGCTGCCGACCAGCTCCTTGGCGCTGTCGGTGATCCGGCGCAGCACCGTGTCGATGTCGAGCGAGGTCGTGATCGCCTGCGCCACCTCGGCGAACACTTCGGACTCTCGCCGCCGCCGCTCGCTGTCCTGGTAGAGGCGCGAGTTCTCGAGCGCCAGCGCCGCCTGGTGGGCGAACGCCTGCATCAGCTCCACCTGGCGACCTGAAAACGGCCCGACGTCGTCGCGATACGTGACCAGGGCGCCGAGCACGCGGTCACCCACGAGGAGCGGCACGGACAGCACGGCGCGATAACCTTCGGCCTCGACGACGGCGCGCGTCTGCGGGTTCAGATCGAACGCCGGATCGTTCAAGAGGTCGGCCGACCAGCAGGGACGGCGCTCGGCGATCGCGGTCGGCGTGGTGCCGTCGCGCGGGTGCAGCGGGCGCATCGCCTGGAACGCGCGGCTCATGCCGCGGCTCGCCACGAACAGCATCGCGGTGTTCGGCCGATCGGCGCTGACGAGTGCCACCGCGGAGCGCTGGGTCGAGAGCAGCGCGCACGCGCGGTCGACGACCAGCGAGAGGATCTTGTCGAGCTCGAGCGACGACGCGATCGCGCCGCCGAGCTCGGTGAGCGCCTCGGCCTCGCGTCGACGGGCCGCGTTGTCGGCGAAGAGCCACGCGTTGCGAATCGCGACCGCGGCGTGATCGGCCAGCCGGAGCAGGATCTGCTCATCACGGTCGGTCAGCAGGCGGTCGTCCCGGTTGGCGACCGAGAAGAAGCCCTCCACACGGTCTTCGATCGTGATCGGGACCGCCATGTAGGCGCGGAGCTCTTCGATGCGGGCCACCGGCAGGAACTCGGGGCCGAACCGGGTGTCCTCGAGATAGTTGTCGGTACGGAACGGGCGCCCGGTCGAGAGGACCAGACCGCAGGCGCCCTGCCCCGCCGCGACGCGGAAGGATCGGTAGTCGTCGTAGCGCGCGCCGGGCCACTGCCGGAAGGCGACCGTGTCGCTGTCGGGATCGCGGAGCGCGATGAACGCCATATCGGCGTGGCACACCTCGCGCGCGCCCTCGGCGATCCGCCGGAGCACCGTCGACAGATCGAGCGAGCCGTTGATGCTTCGGATCACGTCGGCCAGGAGCTCGGCCTCGCGCTGGCGACGCCCGGCCTCTTCGTAGAGCCGCGCGTTCTCGATCGCGATCGCCGCCTGGTCGGCGAGGAGGCCGGCCAGGTTCTTCTCCTCCGCGGTGAACGCGTCGCGACGGCCGAACCCCACGATCAGCGCGCCCACACCGCGGTCGTGGTGGAGCAGCGGCTGCGCGATGCACGCGTGGATGTCGCCCGTCTCGGCGAGCGCGCGATGTTGCCAGCGCGGATCCCGCTGCACGTCCTCGAGATACTCGGCCCGCTGCGACTTCAAGACGGCGCCGGCGATGCTGCGATCGCGCGGCACGGGCACGGTGCGCACGGAGCGGCCCGCGTGCTCCGGTCCGGCCCAGTAGCTGCCGCCTTCGCGCAAGGTCTCGGCGCCGTCGTCGACCCAGACGTACGCCATCTTCGCTTTCAGGAGCAAGGTGGCGGCCTGGGCGATGCCGCGGAACGCCGCGGCGCTGTCGGTCACCGACGTCATCAGCCGCGTGAGCCGGCTCAGCGCGGTCAGACGCTCGGCGCGCTCGTCGGCCTGTCGAAGGTTTCGGTCGTGGGGATCCGGCGCGAGTCGCGCCCGCCGCGCGGGCTTTGGACTCTGGCGCTTACTCAATGTCGAAGCGCAATCGTGCGTGGGCTCGTCGCAGCGCCTGCTCGACGGCCTCCGGCGCGTCGGCGCGGGCGAAGATGAAGCCGAGGTATTGCCAGCCCTCGGGCAGTGGAATCACCTCTTGCCCGGGGTGCATCGTGATCGTGACCTCGTCGACGTGCTCGATGGCCGCCGCGTCGTGCGTGCCGTGGACCGCCGCGAGCCGGCCCGCGCGCGGGATCGGGATCATCATGACGCCGGCGGCGCGCCGCTCGCGCTCGAGCGACTGCAGGGGCCGTCCGAGCGCGTGACAGAGGATGAGCTCCTCGAGGCTCAGGCCCGTGCCGAAGGTCAGGGTGCGCGAGCACAGCCCGCCGATCGAGCGCGCGGCGACTTCCAGCACGAATGGGCCGCGCGCGTTCACGCGGAGCTCGGCGTGGATCGGTCCCTCGGTCAGGCCGAGGGCCGAGCAGGCGTCGCGGGTGACCGCGGCGATTCGCGTTTGCACGACTTCCGGCAATCGCGACGGCGTGACGTAGATCGTTTCCTCGAAGAACGGGCCGTCGAGCGGATCCGGTTTGTCGAAGAGCGCCAGCACGTGGAGCGAGCCGCCGATCAACAATCCCTCGAGCGCAACCTCGGCCCCGGGAATGAACTCCTCGACCAGGAGGCTACGGCGGGCTTCGTCGGGCAACGGCCCCTCCTCGACTTCCAGGATGGCCGCGATCCGATGAAACGCCGCCACGAATTCTCGCGCGTCGTTGGCGCGGATCACACCGCGGCTGGCCGAGAGCGAAAGTGGCTTGAGCACACACGGATATTCGACCTGACGGGCCGAAACGGCCGGATCATCCGCCAGGTTCACGAGCCTGAAGCGGGGGACCGGGACACGAGCCTCGGCCAGGCAGCGTCGCATCGCGTGCTTGTCGCGGGCGGTGCTGACCGCCGGCAGCGAGTTGGCCTTGAGCCCGAGCCGCTGGCTGATCGCGGCGGCGACGACGGTGGTCTGATCGTCGACCGGGACGACGGCGTCGATCGGCAGGCGCCGGGCGAAGTCGGCGACGGTCGCGGCACTCGCCTGCAGGTCGGCGAAGTCGAGGGTGAGCAGTGAGTCGGGGGAGAGCGCTTCGAACGTGCTCGGACGCTCAGAGGCGCAGACCAGCTCGACGCCCAGCTTGCCGGCGGCCTCGACGAACGCTTCGGTGCGGTAGGTCGTCGTGGGGAGGAGAAGCAATAACCGGCCCGCCGACGACATCGGCGTCAGCCCCCCACGGCGACGCGCAGGGCTACGCTTTGCCTGGCGTGTAGTAGGGGTTGCTCCCGGCCGAGTGGTCGGTGGCGTCCAGAACTTCGGCGACTTCCGGGATCTCTTCCTTGATCAGCCGCTCGATGCCCTGCTTCAGCGTGATGTCCGCGGCGCCACAACCCTGGCAGCCGCCACCCATCTGGAGATAGACCCGGTTATCCTGCACGTCGACGAGCTCCACGAAGCCGCCGTGGCCGGCGACCGCGGGGTTGATCATCGAGTCGATCAGCTCCTGCACGCGGGTTTTGAGTTCTTCGCTCATGCGGCACCTCTAGATCGTTACTTTACCCGAGTTTCCACCCAGGGCCAACTGGCCCTCCGTGGGCTCCGCTCAGCAGAACCAGGGCTCGGTGAGTCGCGGCGCGCGCGTGCGATCGGCGGCGGGAGTCATGATCGGCCGCGGCGTCGCGCCCGCCACGCGATCGGCGAGCTCGCGCACGCGCTGGAAGGTGACGGCGGCGTCTTCGCGGCTGTCGGCGACCGAGGCGACGACCGCGGCGACCTCGGCGTGCAGCGCTTCCATGCGCTGATCCGGATGGGTCCAGCGGTGATAGAACTGATCCTCGACCAGCTCGCCCAGGAACGGGCGAAGCGCCGCGCGCTCGAGCAGCAGCGAGCCGGGTGGAACCAGCAGCCGGATCGAATACTGCACGGGATCGATGGAGTCGACGAGCCCGTGCGCCTCGACGAAATCCAGGAGCTCGCGATAGTCCTCGAGCGTGGTCCACGGCGTGAACGCCACCCATGTGGGCCTGAGCGCGATGCCCGCGTCGCGCGTGAGCCGGACCGCGGCCTCGATGTCGGCGCGCGTGTGCCCCTTGTCGAGGTGCTCCAGGATCGTATCGTTCAGCGACTCCGCGGCCGAGACGACGAAGGCGCAGCCGAGCCGCGCCAGCTCGGGCAGACGATCGCGGTGACGCAGCAGGTGCTCGATCTTCGCCGTGAAGTCGAACGTGAGCTCGCCAAACTCCTCGTGGAGCGCGCGCGCCACCGCCATCGCGTGCCCCGGACCGTTGAGAAAATCCGGATCGCCGAACGTGATGTGGGTCGCTCCCGCCTGCACCTGCTGCCGAATGTCGGCGAGCAGCACGTCGATCGGCACCACGAAGAACCGCCCGCCGTATACCGGCGGGATCGGACAGTGCCGGCACACGTGCTTGCAGCCGCGGCTGGCCTCGACGTAGCCGACCAGCTCGAACCCGCCGGCGCGCTCGAGATGCGCATACTTCTTGAGGGAGGGCAGGCTCGCGCGGCTCGGCGTGGGGAACGCGAGCTTGGCGAGCACCGGTGCGGGCGGGGCCTGCTGCGCCGGGCGGCTTCCGCCCTCCATGCGGCGGACCAGCTCGACCAGCGCCGCCTCGATCTCGCCACTCATCACGGAATCGGCGATGCCGCCGAGCAAGTGGCTCGCGTTGAGCGTGGCGTAGAGCCCGTAAAAGGCGATGTGGCAGTCGGGATTCACGGCTCGCACGCGCCGCGCGACCGTGACGCCCAGACGCAGCGCAGTGTGCATGGGGACGGAGATCGCGACCAGCTTGGCCCGCCGCACGCGCTCGGCATCGAAGGGCTCGACCGAGACGTCCATTACCGCGGGCGCATAGCCCTCGCGCTCGAGGAACGCCGCGGGCCAGGCGACCGCCAGTGGCTGATGGCCGAGCTCGTAACAGGCGACGAGCAGGATCGCGCCGGGCTGCTTCACGTCCACGAGTGTACCGCGCCGGTCGGCGCGCCCGCGGTCGTAGTGGTATCTTGTGGACGCCGTTCAACTCTCAGCGGTGCGCGCTGCAGGCCGTCGCGGGGCTGGGGACCCGCCGGCCGAGGCGCGCATACAAATGGAGGATTCACGCGATGGCCGTCAAGATCACGACCCGGCCGAATGGTCCCTATCTGATCGAAGGCGAGTGCGAGCTGATCGACCCGACCGGGGCCCAGATCAACACGGCGGGGCAGCAGAGAATCGCGCTCTGCCGGTGCGGGGCGTCGACCAACAAGCCGATGTGCGACGGCACGCACAACAAGGTCGGCTTTCAGGCTTCGGAGGCCGCGAAGAAGTAGCCTACTCGGGCTTCGCGTCGGGCTCGACGTCGGTCAGCAGCACCCAATCGTCCGGCGGGTCTGGATCGGGTCGGGTCCGCGGAGCGGAGGTGACGGTGCGGCCACGGCTGGGCGAGAACCACTCCCACATGCCGGTAGGGGCGCCGGTGTCCTGCGCCTCGCCGACCTCGGGTCCGGAGGCGCCTGCCTCCGCGCGCTCAGTCTTCCGCTGGCGCTTGGCTTCCTGCTTGGCTTTTTGAATGTCGGCTCGGCGACGGCGCTCGAAGCCGTAGTGCCCGCCGCGACTCACCGGGCGCTCACCGGGGATCTCATCGACGAAATTCTAGCACGTGTCGCCGGGACCGTTCTGCGCGCGCGTCCATTCCCGCCAGAGCGTCAGGAGGAGCGCGATCGCGACCGGTCCGACGAAGAGCCCGATCGGCCCGAACGCCAGGAGGCCGCCGAGCACACCGAAGAAGCCGAGGAGGAACGGGATGCGCGCGGCGCCGCTCAGAAACCAGGACTTGATGATGTTGTCGGCCATGCTCACGACGAAGATGCCCCATCCCAGCAGCACGAGCGCGGCGACGATCCGCCCCTGCAGGAGAAGCCAGGCGACGGCCGGGATATAGATCAACGGCGGCCCGATCGGCGTGAGCGCGAGAAGCCCGGTCATTGCGCCCAGCAAGACCGGTGAGCCGAGTCCCACGATCCACACGCCGAGCGTCAGCAAGAGCGCCTGGGTGAGTGCGGTGGAGAGCGTGCCGTACATCACCGCGCGCACGGTCTCGCCGAGGGTGTGGACCACGGTGTCCACGCCTCCGCCGGCCAGCCGCCTGGCGGCCCCGTGAAGCAGCGGCACGAGCTCTCCGCCGTGCCTGAAAAAGTAGAACAGGGTCAGCAAGGTCAGGATCGCGTCGAGCGCCAGCCGTCCGAGGTCCCCGGCGGTGCTCGCCACCAGGCCGACGACAAGGCCGGTGCGCGCGAGCACCCACTCCTGCATCTGCGCCGGGTCGGCCGCGAGGCTCTCGATCAGCTCGGCGAACCGAGAGCCGATCAGAGGCACCTCGCGCAAGGTCTTCGCGAGCGACGCAGGGCCGCTCGGCAGCCAGGCCTTGAGCGCCTCGGCGGCGCTCTGGAGCTCCAGGAGGAGCGCCGCGGAGACCAGCACGGCGGGCACCACGACGACGAGAACCATCAGGAGGGTCATCGCAAGCGCGCTCAGGCCGGTCCGCCCGCCCAGAAGGCGATCCATCTTGATGTGCAGCGGCCAGCTGGCGTAGGCGAGGATCGCCGCCCAGGCGATCGGGGTAAGAAATGGCCGCAGCACGAAGAACGAGGTGGCCGCGATGAACGCGATCCCTGCGATCTGGGCCCATCGCTGTTCAAAGGGACCGGTCATCCGCCGCACTGTAGACCCGTCCGACGCGACGCGCCACCGTACCCGGTCAAGGAAGTGGAACGTGGCTGATCAGATCCGGTGATTCCGGGGCGGTAAGAATCGGTCCATGCGCGGCTTCGGCTCGGCCGGAAATTCAAAAAACATCCAATAATACAGATAGTTGCGGCGTAGCTCCGGCCTGGTATCGGCTCTGCATTACTACCCCGGCAGGAGGACAAAGGCGATGATCAGCACGATGGTTCGGACGCTGTCGCGAGTCCCGATCTCGCTCCGTAGCCTCGCGGTGTGCGTGGCGT
>Ga0209382_10001982_pt1 | contig 30843 bp, 26 predicted proteins | sample SoiMetdeltSBSDD5_FD_187599 | JGI IMG/M metagenome (GOLD analysis project Ga0209382, IMG submission 187599) | Bulk soil microbial communities from a Populus tree surrounding site in Tennessee, USA - Soil MetaG P. deltoides SBSDD5 (SPAdes) (version 2) | ecosystem: Environmental > Terrestrial >...
GCCAAGACGCTCGGCCACGTAAACGCCGACCAGGTAGCGCGCGTTGGCCCCAAGGATGCCGCCCAGGGAGACCGCGAGAAACGGCAGGTACGACCGCATGCTCACCACCCGACTCGGCCCGCCGAGTCGCCAGAGGATACCAGCAGGCCGGCCGGTTTCCGAGGGGCACGTCAGGCGTCGCGCAAACGGACCGGTACTGACGGCGACTTCGCGAAGTCGCGCAGAAATGCCGACCCTCTCATTCATCTTCCGTCGTTAGAACCGAACGGGGGAACGTGCGGATAGTCCGGTGGGGGAGCCACTCTGGGCCGCCGGCACCCATCCGCTCTCCTCAGTTTGCACGCCTGAAGGCAGGGGGGCTACGAGCTCACAATGGCCGTGAAGCAATCGACGATCAGCATCGCCGCCGCTGGCATCTTTCTGGTCCTGGCCGTTCTTTTGGGAGCTGGCGTCTATCTCGTCAGCGGCTCGATCGAGCAGGAGCAGAACGCCGTCGGCTGGCAGGCAGAGTCGCGCCGCCTGGGCGTCGACCTGGCGAACATCACGACCCACCTCTCTGACGACGCCCGGAAGTTCGTCGTCAGCAACGACCGCGACGCCCTCGACCGCTACTGGAAAGAGATCGACGTCACGAAGACGCGCGAGCGGATCATGGCTCGCCTGGTGGCGCTCCAGACCCCCCAGGAGGAGCTCGACCTCCTCGCCGCGGGGCAGAAGAAGGCCGAGGCGTTGACGGACGCCGAAGTCCACGCGATGCGGCTGGCACTGGAGTCGAAGGGTACGTTCGCGACGTCGGGGACGATGCCGCCGGCCGTCGCGGCGTACAAGCTCAAGTCGATCGAGACGTCCATGCAGTACGAGGAGAAGCTCGAGCGCGCCCGTGAGCTGCTGTTCGACGCCCAGTACGAGAAGGACAAGCAGGCGATCATGGCGTCGATCGCGAAGTTCCAGGAGCAGATGGACGCCCGCCTGGAGGCTGACGTTCAGGCTGCTCGGGCCAGCACCTCGTTCGCCGTCACGGTCCTGGGCATCATCGCCGTCGTGATCCCGCTCGGTGTCGGCGGGACGCTGTTCCTGCTGCACCGGATGCTCGGCGTGCCGGTCGCCCAGTACGTCGCGACACTCCGCATGCGCGGTGAGCGCGCGGACGAGTCGTTCGCGGTGGCGCCCCAGGGCACGCAGGAGCTGCGCCAGCTCGCCGATGCGTTCAACGACGAGCTTGGCAAGAACCAGGAGCAGCTTCAGGAGAACCGCGCGCTGGTGGACGGCCTGACCGAGCTGGTCGGCGACGTCGCCAGGAACGCCGAGTCGCTGAACGGGATGAGCGCCCAGTTGGAAGGGAACGCTCGCGGCACCAGCTCGATCGTGCAGCAGGTGGCGGCGGCGATGCAGGGTGTGGCCGGCGGCGCCCAGGAGACGAGCCGCTCCGCTCAGGGGTCGATCGTGGCGATCGACCAGCTCAACGGCGCGGTGGACAGCATCATGCAGACGGCAGCCGACCAGGATGAGCAGGTCCAGGCGGCGACCGAGACGGCGACCGAGATGGCGGCCGGCGTCGAGGAGGTGGCGTCCAACACCCAGCGCGTGGCGGCGGCGAGCCTTCAGACGCGGGACTCCGCCGAGCGGGGAGCCGCGGCGGTCCGCGAGACCGTCGAGTCGATCCACGCGATCACCAGCGTCGTGTCCGAGGCCGCATCGCGGGTCGAGGAGCTCGGGAAGCTGGGCGAGCGGATCGGGGCGGTGGTCGAGACGATCGACGACATCGCCGAGCAGACCAACCTGCTGGCGCTGAACGCCGCCATCGAGGCCGCCAGGGCCGGCGAGCACGGTCGAGGCTTCGCGGTCGTGGCGGACGAGGTCCGCAAGCTCGCCGAGAGAAGCCAGCGTGAGACCAGGTCGATCAGCGAGCTGATCCGGGGCGTCCAGGCCGGGACGAAGGACGCGGTCAAGGCGATGAAGAGCGGCTCAGCCCAGGTCGAGGCCGGCTCGCAGAAGGCCGACCAGGCGGGCAAGGCGCTCGACGAGATCCTCGGGGCCGTGGACGTGACGGTCGCGGACGTGACCGGGATCGCCACGGCCGCGCAGCAGATGGCGGCCGGCGCCCGGAGCGTGGTCGACGCGATGGAGAGCATCCGCCTGACGATCGAGCAGAGCACCGGCGCGACGCGGGAGATCTCGGCCCAGGCCGGCGAGTTCGCCCAGGCGACCCAGAACATCGCCGCCATCGCCGAGGAGAACAGCGCGGCCACCGAGGAAGTGCTGGCCTCTTCCGAGGAGATGGGCGCGCAGGTGGATGCCGTGACCGCCCAGGCCGAGGGCCTCGCTCGGACGGCCGAGCAGCTCCAGGCGCTGGTCGCGCGGTTCCACGCCGGGGCTGACGCCGAATACGAGGACGAGGAGGCGTGGGAGGCCGACGAGGATCGGCCGGTCGTCGCGCGCCGCCGCGCCGACGACTGGGTTTCGGCCGAAGCCGAGGAGGCGTACGTCAGCCAGGCCAGCTAACGCCCTCTCTCTGCCTTCCAGGCCCCCGCTTCCCGTACCCGGGAGCGGGGGTTTTTCGTCCCTGCTATCCTGCTCGAGTCAACCGTCGTCGGAGGTGAGGCAGGATGACCGCGTCGTTGGTTCGGCACGGGACTGGCAGCGTCAGCGCACGGAATCTCGCATACCTGGACGAGCATGTCCAGCGGTACGTCTCATCCGGGAGACTGGCGGGCGCGCTCACCGTCGTGTTCCACCGGGGCGAGGTCGTCCACTGGAGCGCCCAGGGTCTCAGGGACCGCGAGCGCGGTACGCTGGTCACGGACGACACGATCTGGCGCATCTACTCGATGACGAAGCCAATCGTCTCGGTGGCGCTGATGCAGTTGTACGAGCGGGGCCTGGTCCAGCTCGACGACCCGGTCCACCGCTACATCCCCTCCTGGACCCAGCTGGGCGTCTATGCGTCCGGCAGCTACCCGGAGTTTCAGACGGCGCCGTGCGAGCGCCCGATGACGGTCCGGGACCTCCTCTCGCACCAGTCCGGCCTCACGTACGGCAACGTCGGGCGTACGGCGGTGGACGCGGCGTACCGCCAACTGGGGATCGGGCGGGCGGAGAACCGGACGCTCCAGGACATGATCGACAGGTTGGCCGAGCTGCCGCTGGAGTTCTCGCCGGGGACGGCCTGGAACTACTCGGTCTCGACGGACGTGGTGGGCTATCTGGTGCAGGTGATCTCCGGGCAGCGGCTGGACCGCTATCTCCAGGAGCAGATCTTCGAGCCGTTGGGGATGACGGACACGGCGTTCTGGGTCCGGCCGGACCAGGTCGATCGGCTGGCGACGAACTATCGGCCGGCGTCGAGCGGCGGCATCGAGGTCTTCGACGACGCGGCGACGAGCACCTACCTGAAGGAGCCGACGTTCCACTCGGGCGGCGGCGGGCTGGTGTCCACGGCCGGCGACTACCTGCGCTTCTGCCGGATGCTACTCGGTACGGGCACACTGGACGGCGCGCGGATCATCGGGCGCAAGACGCTGGAATTGATGACGAAGAACCACCTCCCGGGCAACCGGCCGATCTCCGACGTCATCCACTCCAGCGAGTACCGGGCGTCGTACGCCGGCAACGGGTTCGGCCTCGGGTTCGCGGTCTCGCTGGACACGGCAGACGGGCAGGTCTCGACGACGCCTGGCGAGTATTACTGGTCGGGAGCTGCGAACACCCAGTTCTGGATCGATCCGGTCGAGGACCTGGCGGTGGTGTTCATGTCCCAGTACATGGCATCGTCGCCGGCGACGCGCTACAACGTCGCCCGCGAGCTACGGGCGATCGTCTACGGCGCACTGGAGTAAGGGTGCTCAGCGGCGGGGGCGGCGGTTTGTCGGCTGCTTGAGGGCGTAGCGGATGCCCTTGCCGGCCAGCGGCTCATCCTGAAAGCGTGGGATGACGTGGAGGTGGGCGTGAAACACCTCCTGGCCGCCGACGGCGCCGCTGTTCCAGCCGATGTTGTAACCGTCAGGCTGGTACCGTTCGTCCAGGAGTGCTCGGGCCTGCTGGAGCAGCGCGTACGTCTCCGACCATTCGTCCGGCGTCAGGTCGAACACTGTCTCGCGATGCGCGCGCGGCACGATCATCCCTGAGCCGAGCAGGACCGGGTCGCGTGTCTCGATGAGGAGGCAGCGCTGGCCTTCCAGGACGATCTCGTCGGGGTTGAGGGCGCAGAACGGGCAGGTCGTCAGGGGTGACACGCAGGGCAGTATCGGCGCTCGCCGACGATACGTCAACCGGCCTTGCTATCCTGCTTCGGTGAGCGTACTCGGAGGTGAGGCAGGTCGAACCGCACGTCAACCGGCAGTACGCGAACGTGATCATACGGGAGCCCGAGGAGACCTCGACTCGATGGCGTGAGCTATCGGTCAGCGCGCGCGACGCGCCGCCGGGTTGAAGATCGCCAGCAGCACCAGCGCCACGGTCATCGCCAGACCGGCCGCCAGCACCGCCGATTGTGGACCGACCTGGTCAGAGGCCCAGGCCAGCGGCAGCGTCGCGATCGGCGTCACCCCAAAGGTCATCATGTTGACGCTCAGCACCCGACCGTACAACCTCGGATCGGTGTTCCCCATCAGCATCGTGCTGTTCAGCGACATGTACCCGGACTGGAACACGCCGAACAGCGCCGCCATCACCACCGCCCACGGCATCGACGGCGCCAGCGCAAATCCGACGATCGAGAGCGCGAACCCGAACCCGAGCCCGACCTGGACCAGCCCCAGCCGCCGCAGGCCGATCAACGTCGCTACCCCGAACGTCCCGAGCAGCGCGCCGATCCCGTTCGCCGAGAGCAGCAGGCCGAGGCCGGTCGCGCCCACGTCGAAGACGTGCTCTGAGAAGACCGGCATGATTTGGAGCACCGGCCACCCCAGCACCAGCAGCACGAACGCCGATCCGAGCAGCCCGCGATGGATCGGCGAGCCGAGGACGTACCGGAATCCCTCCAGCAGCGAGTCCCAGACCGCCCGCACCCCGCCGTCGTCGCGCGGCGGGCGCTGGCTCGGCGGCAACCAGTACAGCGATCCGATCACGATCCCGTACAGCACCACCATCGTCCAGAAGACGCCGGCAATCCCGATCCAGGGCGTCGCCAGCATCACGCCGGCCACACTCGGCCCGACCACCCGCGAGAAGTTCGGCGCGATCATGTTCATCGAGGCTGCGCTGCGCGTCAGCTGCGGCCCGACGATCTCCATCAGCAGCGACTGCCGAGACGGCATGTTGAACGAGAACGCCACGCCCTGCACCAGCCCGAGCGCCCCCAGATGCCAGACCTCCAGCAGGTCGAACATGCTCAGAACCGCCAGCGCCAGCGCGCCGGCGGCGAGCAGCGACTGGGTCAGGAGCAACACCGTCTTCCGGGGGAACCGGTCCGCCACCACTCCGCCGAGCGGAGCCAGCACCAGCATCGGCAGGCCACCGAGCATGGTCACGACCCCCAGCGCCGTCGCCGAGCCCGAGAGCGTCAGCGCCGCGTACCCCGTCGCCACGTTGCAGATCGACCAGGTCATCGTGGACGGGAACGACATCGACCAGAGCAGCCGGAACCCCGGGACGGAGAGGGCTGGGTACAGCCGGACGATCGCAGCCCAGAGACCGCCACTGGTCTGAGCTGGCGCCACAGTGTCGACGTCGATCGGTTGGGAGTGCTGGCTCAAGGCTCTCCATCATAGCGTGCCCCGCCCCCCTGGGAGCGCGGTCATCCCTTCGCAAGCTCAGAGCTTGCCCTGAGCTTGCCGAAGGGGCAAGCCTGGCCGCCCCGTTCAGAGGTTGCAGCTCAGCCGGCCGCCAGCGCCGCCATCACTGCCTTGATCGCCGCCAGGTTCTGCTCCCAGTCGATGCTCTGCTGATTCGGCAGGTCCACTTCGACGCCCTTGACGCCCACCCCGTCGAGCCAGTCCATGAACTGGCCGGTCAGCTTGTACGCAGTCCAGACCGCGAGGTACGGGTAGCCAGTGATCGCGGCCATCTCCTGCGCGAGCGGCTCGCCGATACCACCGCCGCCGTCCCGCGCGCTCACCGACACGATGCCGCTGTGGTACGAGATGACCGCGCCGATCTTGTGCTGAAGCACGAAGTCGCGGATGACCCGCGTCTCCGGCTCGGAGAACGGCGCCGTGCCGCCCGCGCCCTTCCGCGTTCCGGTCGGTCCGTACCGTCCGCCGGGACGCCCGAACGTGTCCTGTGACCAGTTCGGCGTATCGAAGTTCCGATTCAGGTCCACGCCACGGCTGTTCCAGGCCGCGTCCGGACCGCTTCCGGCAGCCAGCCCGTCCGGGTTCGAGGTCGGCACCACGAACAGAGACAGTGCCGAGGGAATCTCGCCGGGGTTGGCCAGAAAGTGCTCGTACGCCGTCAGCACCAGCCGCTCCGTGTTCCGTTCCCAGCCGCCGTGGATGCTGCCCATCAGCGCCAGACGCACCGGCCCCGTGCCGAGGCGGATCGCTCGGATCGGGGTGTCAAGAATTGACCGCCCGATCTCGAACCAACTATCCACCGGTGCCTCCTCGCTCCTGGCCTCCGGCGTCATCGCGATGCCCGGCAGGATGACGGGAGCGGGGAGCACGGCCGGTGTCGGGCCGGCTCTGCCCTGGCGAGCTGCGTGCGCGGGCTCGGGCGCCGCGACGACTCGACGGAACAACCCCAGCACCCCGAAGCCGCCGGTCACCATCGATCCGGTCAGAAGCCAGCGTCGAATGCGGTATCTGCCGAAAGGTCGCATGCCCGGGCTCCTCCCTGAGCTCCGCCCGACCTGCTGGCTCGAGGCTCCCCATCATACCGCTCCCGCGGCGTCCGGCTCCATGACCGAGGACACGGCTGACAGGCTTCTCTCCACCGGCGTCAAATATGTGCATGCAGATAGGTCAGGTTGCACATGCCATCCTCCGGGGTGTGCGCTAGGCTGATGCTAGCCCGCGTGAGCAGGGCACGACTGAGCGGTCGACGACCTCGGACGTGGCGGCGGGCGCCACGCCAGGTCATCTGCTCAGCCGGTCATAAAGTGTGCATGCCTTCGGGGGAGGGCTGTGATGTCCGAACGCGCACGATCGCAGATCCGTCGCGCTGCTCGCCGCCTCGTGCTGGTGGTGACGTTCGCGCTCGTGCTCGCCCTCCTGGGAGCGAGTGCGCAGCCGGCCCTGGCCGCGGCCGGCGATCTCGATCCCAGTTTCGACGGCGACGGCAAGGTCACGACCTCGTTCGGCAGCTCGAACACTCCAATGTCCAGCATGGCGGTCGGCGTCAAGGTCCAGCAGAGCGGCAGGATCGTCGCACTTGGTTTTGCCGGCACATCCGAATCGGTCAAAGATTTCGCGCTCGCCGGCTACTCGCCAAACGGACAGCTCGACCCGGCATTCGGGACCGGCGGGAAGGTGATCTCGCCGATCGGTCCAGGTGAGGACGTCGCCAACGCCATGGCGATTCAGGCCGACGACAAGATCGTGGCCGTGGGTGTCGCCTACACGAGCAGCGGGTCGGACTTCGCCATGGCGCGCTACCTGCCGAACGGCTCACCTGACCTGACGTTCAGCGGAGACGGCAAAGTCATCACCCCGGTCAGCTCCACGGTCTATGACGCGGCCCGGGCTGTGGCAGTCCAGCAGGATGGGAAGATCGTCGCGGCGGGATACGTCAGGATCGGCAACTATGAGCAGTTCGCGCTGGTGCGCTACCTCACGGATGGTCAGCTCGACCCGGCGTTCGGCAACGGCGGCATCGTGACGACCTCATTCGGTGCCGGGGCCGCGACGGCCGAGGGGATCGCGATCCAACCGAACGGACGAATCGTGCTCGTGGGGAGGTTCAAGAACGACGTCGCCCTGGCGCGCTATCTCGACAACGGCCAGCTCGATCCGACGTTCGGTACCGGCGGCAAAGCGGTGACCAGCATGCCGGCGTTCACCAGGGCCGAATCGATCGCGCTTCAGCCCGACGGCATGATCGTGATCGGAGGGGTCACCTCTCAGAACTCGAAACAGCACTTTCTGGTCATGCGGTACCGAGGCTTCGGGGCCCTCGATCCGGCGTTCGGAAACGGGGGGATCGTCACGACCAAAGTCGTCCCCGGCGAATACGGCGCGGCCGTCTCGGCAGTGACGATGCATACGAAGGGTACGATCGTGGCGGCCGGACGGACCTGCAAGGGCCCGTACGATTGCACGGTCGCCCTGACGCGCTATCTCCCCGCCGGCCAGCTCGATCCACACTTCGGCACGGGCGGCGTCGTGACGACAAAATTCCCGGCCGGGTACTCGAACGCTCTCGCCGTCGCGGTTGGCAAGGCCGACCGCATCGTCGTCGCGGGGTATGCCAGGGACGCTAACGACGACAGCGACTTCGCTCTAGCACGTTTCCTGGCCGACTGAGCGCTCGTAGATGGCGAAGGTCGCCAGGGAGCGAGTCGATCGCCGAGGCCAAGTGTGGTGCCTGTTACGCATTCGGCTCCCTCGGGCGTCTGCTGAGGGCCTTCGTCGCATCACTTGGAGGCCATGCGCTTGACGGCCTGACGTAGGGAACGGGACGCTATTCCGACCATGTCCGAGTTGCCGTACTCCGCGAGGTCAGCCTATCCGCTTGCGCACGATCACGTCAGGCGCGATGCGCTGGACGTCCCGTGCGAGGCCCAGACGCTCGAGACCGGCGATGAGCCAGGCCGAGGCGTCGAACTGCCAGCGATCCAGTCCGTGGATGGCTGATCGGGGGAATGCGTGGTGGTTGTTGTGCCAGCCCTCGCCGAGAGCCAGCAGCCCGACCGTCCACTGGTTGCGGCTCCGATCCGACGTCTCGAACGACCGGCGCCCGAGCGTGTGGCAGACGGAGTTCACGCTCCAGGTCACGTGGTGGACGTAGAACATGCGCACCAGGCCGCCCCAGAGCAGGCCGGTCCACCCGCCGATGGCGAACGGAATCAGGAGGCTCAAGGCGACCCAGAGCAGGAACGTCCGGTCCACGAAGACCACCACCGGGTCCTTCAGCAGGTGGCGGCAATATACCTGGGGATCGGCGTCGTCGGGGGTGAACAGCCACCCGAGGTGCGCGTGGAACAGCCCGTCGACCGGGCTGTGGGGATCGCCCTCTTTGTCGGCGAGGGCATGGTGCTTCAGATGGTTCGCTGCCCAGGTGATCGCGGTGCCTTCGACGGCCATCGAGCCGCAGATGAGCAAGATCGCACGGACGACCGGATGGGCTCGGAAGCTGCGGTGCGTCAACATCCGGTGGAAGCCGGCGGTGACGCCCAGCGAGATAGGCAGATACATCCCGATCAGCAACGCAAGGTCACTCCAGGTGACCGCCCACTGCCAGAGCTGCACGATCGCGACGCCCGTCGCGAGGAACGGGGCGCCGACGACGACAAGGACGGCTGCTTTGCGGGCAGACTCGCCAAGCTGCGTTCGGTCAACGGAGAGAAAGCGCGAGGGTGAGATGATCAAACGCTGCATTGCCAACCTCGATACGCCATACCGTCTCGCCCATGACGCGGGCCAGGACGTAGCTCCTGAGTACACGGAGCGCCCAGGTGCGCTGTGCACCTGGGCACGAAGGGGGTGGCATCCCAAACCGAGCCGGTATCGCTGTCACACGGCCTGGTGAACCTTCGGCGGACGCCGGCCGTCAGACAGTCGCATAGGGCGGCCACATCGTCGGCCTGCTCCGGAGGCAGCGCCGGGAACCGATTGCGCCCCGGCCCCGGAGCCGGGTTCCCGATCGCCTTCATCATGGCGGCGCCGCGCTCCCAGCGGGCATCATGCCCGTCGTTCGCCATGCGCATCCTCGTCTCTGAGGAGATTACGGCAAGGGACTCCGGTGAGGCCGATAACCGTGTAGGTCGGCCCGCCGGGCGTGCGACCTATCCACCGCACCCAGCAGGGTACCTGCCCCCGACCGATCTATCCCCGGCACAATCGGTCGTCCGCCTCCAGCTAGCCGATGAGGGTCCGGAGGATGCGGAAGCTGGTGAGCAGGACATCTCGGCATACGACGTTGAGCGAAGCGTTGGTCTCTTCGGGCGTCATCTCGTCGAAACCGTCCAGGTCCGCCAGCATGATCCGGATGGTGTCCTGGGCGGGCAGGACGTCGGTCCCGTGGCCGACGTCGACCGGGCCCCACGTCGCCAGATCGCCGCGATCGAGGCGGGCGCGCAAGTCCGCGATCCACCCGATGATCTCCTGTTTCGTCAACCCCTCCCCGATCAAGGCGACGATCATACTCTGGCACTCGGTGAGCGTCGCGGTGGACCCGTCGCTTGCATTCCCACTACGGTACGTGATGACCATTGGCGATCTCCTTGTGCCCGCCGACGGTAAGGTCAGCCCCGAGATCACCGCTCCAGTCAACGGTCGCACCATCCTAGGATTCTGTCATGAGGGTTTCTTCATCCCTCGTTGCCCAGTACTCTGAGGGGCGGCGGACGATACGCGGTACTTGACTAACTCGTGAATCACAAATCAGCGGTTGTACAGCCTTCCACCAGGAGAGGATGCCGTGCCCTCTCGGGCGCGCGGCCGTTGCCGTCGGTCGTGGCCGATCAGGCCAGTCAGCCGCTGCCCCGGCCGGCGTCATCTTCCCTGAACGAAGTCGACGATGGGCCACTTCGGCGTCAGCGAAGTTGAGCAAGAGCCCCAAGGCCCTGGCCGAGTTTGCTACCGCACATCCCGGGAAAGGGCGTCGAGCGCGGCCTCCAAACCGGGAACGTCGTGGACTTCCATGTCGGGCAGTTCCAGCCAGGAACGTGGCTGCTGGTCGATATGGCGGCCGGTGCGGAAGAGGATGGCGCGCATGCCTAGCCATTTCGCGGGCACGATGTCGTTGTCGATGCGGTCACCGACCATCACGCACTCGTCGGGTCGGACGCCGAGGTCTTCACAGGCGCGCAGAAAGAGGCGCGGGTCGGGCTTGTTGAAGCCGTGCATACCGCTCACCTCGCGGTGGTGGAAGTAGCGGCCGATATCGGCGCGGTCGAGCCGGTCGAGCGCAGCCGCCGGCTGGTTCGCCGCCAAGCCGAGGCGCAGCCCGCGCGCGTGCAGCCGCTCCAGCAACCCCGCTATCTCCTCGCGCAACTCGAAGAGGTCGCGTCCTCGGCCTCGTTCCCGCATGCGCTCGTAGGCGCGCTCGCAGCGCTCGCGGTCAGGACCAGCAAGGTACCAGATGATCGCCTGGTAGGTGTTCCAGGCGAACGACTCGACGGCGCGCCGGTTGGCGCTGTCAAACTCCGCGTCGGAGACCGGGCAGCCCTCGGCCGCGAGCGCCTGCTTGATGTCCGCGTCCTTCAGGCGTTCGGAGATCACTTCGGTATCGAGCGGACCGCCGACGTCGAAGAGCACCGCGCGAATTACCATGACCGTCCCCGCGTGAGCCGCAGCCGGGTGAGGATACGACGGCAGATATCCGGGGTGCCAAGCTGGAGGGAGTCTCTTGCTGGGCCGACCAGGAACGGGAGCGACGGCAGAGGAGGACAGGCAGGATACCCGCCCGGGAATAGACCGCGCCGTCTCATCGGTTACAGTTTATGACTGAACGATCCGCCGCCACCCGGGCGCCGAAGCACTCAGTCACCTGACCCTCCCTGGGGCAGGCTTCGGCTCGCGCCGCCGTGCGCGAACGGAGGCACCGTATCATGGCTCTCACCGCTCCGCTCGTCGACGTCCGCCGCTCCAGCGACCGCTTCCTCACCAGGACCGGCTGGCTCGACTCCCGGCACAGCTTCAGCTTCGGTCGCCACTACGATCCGGAGAACACCCACTTCGGGCTGCTCCTCGTCTCCAACGACGACGTCGTCAAGGCCGGCACCGGCTTCGAGACCCACCCGCACCGCGACATGGAGATCGTCACCTGGGTGCTGGAGGGTGAGTTGGAGCACAAAGACTCTCAAGGAAACCGCGGCCTGATCGTACCCGGCGATGCCCAGCGGATGTCGGCCGGGACCGGCATCCTCCACTCCGAGATGAACTACTCGGCGAAAACCGACGTTCGGTTCGTCCAGATGTGGGTGCTGCCGGACACGAAGAGCATCAACCCCGGCTACCAGGAGACCCACATCAGCGGCCTGATCGACGCCGGCCAGCTCGTGCCGATCGCCTCCGGGCGCGGCCACGACGGCGCCGTCCAGATCCAGCAGCGGGCGGCCACCCTGTGGGGCGCGCGGTTGCAGCCCGGCGCCGGCGTCACGTTGCCGGACGCGCCGTACGTCCATCTCTACGTCGCGCGTGGCCCCGTCGACCTGGAGGGGGCCGGCCGCCTCGAAGAAGGTGACGCTGCCCGGATGATCGCCGCCGACGGCCGCCAGGTGACGGCCCCTGTGGACGGCCCAGGCGCCGAGATCCTGGCCTGGGAGTTCCGCCCGTAACCCTCGCGGGCGCGATTCATCGCGCCCCTCCGATTCGTGCTCCTCTCCCCTCGCAGGGCCGTGGGGATAGAGGGGCCCCATGGTAGGGTGGCTGGGGCTGGGGGTGGGGTCCATCTCCGGCACGGAATCTGCATCCTCTCTCTCGGCCGGGGCGGCAGCCCCGCCAGGCGGACCTCGTCAGCTTCGCGTCGTAACCCTCTTCACCCCTCATGGCGACCCGAAGCGAGCCGCCCAGTTCCTACCGAGGAGGAGCAGCATGGAACAGCAGCCACGCGACGAGTCCCGTGCCGCCACCGTCCGCGACGGCGGCAGCGAGTCCTGGACCGAGGCCGGCGAGCTCATCGACCACCCGACCAACCTCCCCACCTCCGCCGGCTCCCGTGAGCCGACCGGCGACGTCCCCCCGGGCGCCGGCGAGGCCGCCTCCGGCCACACCTCCACCGCCAGCACCAGCGCCAGCCAGCGCCGATCGACGTCGCGATCCACCGGCTCCGGTTCCGGCAGCCACGTCGAATCCCAGTCGCCGGGCGGCGCCGACTTCAGCTCCTCGGCCGCGCCGGCCGGGATCGGCAGCAACACTCCCGTGGGTGCAGAGCCGGACGCCTTCCGCAACTGGGACAGCCGCCAGCCCGATCCCGGCATGGGCACGTCTGACATGGGCATGATGCCCTCGACCACCACGATCAGCGGCCTCGCGGCCACGGCCGCCGTCGGCGGACTGACCTACTTCTGGTGGCGCCGGCGCCAGGCCCGCAACACCCGAGCCGCCCGGATGCGTGCCATGCTGATGGACCTCGGCGCCTCAGCCGGCGGCGAGCTGCCCAGGATGATCGGGCAGGCCGCTGCACAGTCGAAGTCAGCCTGGATCCCGCTGCTCCTCCTGCCGATCGGCCTCTGGCTGCGCGAGCGCGGCAAAGAGGGCGAGCGAGCCAGCGAGGAGCTGCTCAAGCCCCTGAAGCTCGAGAAGCGCAGCGAGCGCCTCGCCCGCCAGGGCACCGACATGCTGGACGCCTACCGCCGCCGGATGGTCCGAGAGGTCGATCCGAACGCCAGCCGTGGCTGGGGCTGGACGCCCTGGATCCTCGGCACGGCCGCCGCCGGCAGCGCCTACTGGGCGTACAAGCAGGGCTGGATCGGCGGGATGATGTCCAGCGACGGCATGCCAGGATCATCAGGCCGGACGATGGTCCGCGACGTCATGACCCGAGGCGTCGAGACGACCGCCCCGGACACCCCCATCGCCGAGGCCGCCCGCCGGATGCGTGACCTGGACGTCGGCTCGCTCCCTGTCACGGACGGCAGCCGCCTGCTCGGCATCGTCACCGATCGCGACCTCAGCGTCCGGGCGACGGCCGCCGCGAAGGACCCGAACAACACCCGTGTCCGTGAGGTCATGTCGCCGGAGCTCGCCTGGGTCTTTGACGACGAGCCCGCCGACGCCGCCGCCCGCATCATGCGCGAGCGCCAGATCCGGCGCCTGCCAGTCCTCGACCGGAGCGATCGGCTGGTCGGCGTGGTCGCACTCGCCGACCTCGCGACAGACCTCGGCGACGACAAGCTAAAAGGCGCCACCCTGGAGGAGATCTCCCAGCCGAGCGGCTCGTCCCGCCGCTAGACGGAGGAGCCAGGAGTCAGAATTCAGGAGTCAGGAGGGAGTGACCTCTCCTGACCCCTGTCTCCTGTATCCTGTCTTCTCGGGAGGGAACGGTGACGACGACGCTGATCCAGGGCGGGACGGTCGTCGCCTTCCACGAGGGGGCCCACCGACTGCTCCGAGACGGCCAGGTCCTCTGCGAGGACGGGCAGATCGCGTTCGTCGGACAGGGCTATGCCGGGCCGGCCGACCTCACCGTCAACGCGACCGACCGCCTCGTCATCCCGGGCCTGGTAGACATCCACTGCCACGCCGGTAGCCAGGCCGGCGAGCGGATGATCGCCGACGTCGGCGATCCCCAGTTCTTCCAGGCCGGCTTTCTCAACTACTGGGCCGTCCCGAGCGGCAAGGAGGGGCCGGTCGGGCTCGAGGAGCCCGGCGTCGGCGGCGCCTACACACTTGCCGAGTTGATCCGCGGCGGCACCACCACCGTCCTGGAGCTCGGGAGCGCCAGCGAGGCGTTCGCGCAGGTCGCGGTGGAGCTTGGCATCCGCCTCTACGCCGGCGCCTACTGCGCCAGCGCCCGCTACGCCCTCGACGAGCGTGGCACCATCGTCTGGGACTGGAACGAGGCGAGGGGGTTCGCCCAGCTCGAACGGGCCGAGGCGATCCTGCGTGCCATCGACGGCATGGCCGGCGGCCGAATCCGAGGGATGCTCTGCCCGGCCCAGGCCGACACCTGCTCGCCCGAGCTGCTCCACGCCTCTCGGAGCGTCGCCGAACGTCTCGGCGTGCTGATGCAGATCCACACGGCCCAGAACGTGATGGAGCTCCAGCAGATGCTTGCCACACACGGCAAGACGCCCGTCGCGTTCCTGGACGATCTCGGCATGCTCAGCCCGAAGACGATCCTCGGCCATTGCATCCTGACCTCGGCGCACTCGCTGGCCCGCCTGCCGGCCGGCGACGACCTCGAACGGATCGCCAGGGCCGGTAGCCCGGTCGCGCACTGCCCGCTGGTCTTCGCGCGGAGAGGGAACCTGCTCGAATCGTTCGACCGATACCGGGCCGCCGGCATCACGGTTGGGATCGGCACGGACACCTACCCCAGAGACATGCTCAGCGAGATGCGTCTCGCCGCGTTCATGGCGAAGGTCGCAGAGCGTAGCTTCGCGGCCGGCCAGGCCCGCGACATCTTCAACGCCGCCACGCTCGGCGGTGCGCAGGCCGTCGGCCGTGACGACCTTGGTCGGATCGCCGTCGGGGCGCGCGCCGACCTGGCGATCGTCAACCTGCGAAACCTCCGAGTCGGTCCGTATCACGACCCGATCCGCGCGCTGGTCAACTGCGCCGTCGCCGACGACGTCGAAACAGTCATGATTGACGGACAGATTGCCAAGCGTGACGGACGCCTGACGACGGTGGATGAGGACGACCTGCTCCGCCGCGTCCAGGCCGCCGCCGACCGGATCTGGGAGGCCGTCCCGAACTGGCACCTCGGCAAGACCGTCGACGAGTACTCCACGCCCACCTTCGCCTGGCTCGACTCTGCTCCCTCTCCCTCTGGGAGAGGGCTGGGGTGAGGGCCGCCCCATGAGGACCCTCGTCACCGGCCGCTGGGTCGTCGGGTTCGACGGCAGCAGGCATCGCCTCATCGAGAACGGCGTCGTCGTCATCGAGGACGACCGGATCGTCCACGTCGGACGCACGTTCGATGGTACGGCTGACCGCACCATCGACGCCGGGCGCTTCGGGCTGGTCTCGCCTGGCTTCGTCAACGTCCACAGCCACTCCGGCACCCACGCCGGCACGAAACTGATCGCCGACGCCGGCCGGCCGGAGCTGTTCGGCTGCGGTTACCTCAACTACCAGGTGCCCGGGCCTGGCAAGCAGACCGCCGCCGAGCCGCCCGATCCGGGCGCTCGTCTCTACGTGTGGGAGTTGCTCCGAAACGGCACCACGACGGCCGTCGACGTCGGCCCCGGCCTGGACCTGGGCGAAGCGGTCGTCGAGACGGCCGGCGCGCTCGGGCTGCGCCTCTACGTCGGGCCGGGCTTCGCCGACATTGGCTACCAGTACGACGCCCATGGGGTCATCCAGTACGTCCCCCAACCCGAGGCCGGCCGTCACCGCTTCGAAAACGCTCTCGAGTTCGTCAGGCGTCATGACGGGGCGTTCGGCGGGAGGATTCGCGGCCTGATCGTGCCGGCCCAGGTCGACACCAACAGCCCGGAGCTGCTGCGGTCCGCCCGATCGGCCGCAATCGAGCTTGGCGTCCCCCTCTCGACGCACGTCGCCCAGAACCTCAAGGAGTTTCACCGCATCCTCCAGACGACCGGCAAAACGCCGGTCGCGTTCCTGGAGGAGGTCGGGTTTCTTGGACCGGATGCCATCCTCGGGCACGCCATCTACACCGCCGAGCACCCCTGGAGCGCCTACCCCGGCCCGCCCGACCTGCCGAGGATCGTCGGCGCCGGCGCGTCGGTCGGCCACTGCCCGAACGCCTACAGCCATCGCGCCCTGACGATGATCTCGTTCGACCGGTACCGCGACGCCGGCGTCAACGTCGGGCTCGGAACGGACACCTACCCGAGAGACCTGATCCACGAGATGCGCCTGGCCTCGGCAACCAACAAGCTGGTGGAGGGGAACGTCCTGGCCGCCCCCGCCGAGGCCGTCTTCGAGGCGGCGACGCTGAACGGCGCCCGCGCCCTCGGCCGCGATGACCTCGGGCGGCTGGCGGTCGGCGCGAAGGCGGACCTGACGATCGTCGATCTCGGGAGCCCCCGGATCGGCGTCGTGCGCGACCCGATCCGCTCGCTGGTCCAGTCCGCCACCGGCGAGGACGTGAAGACGGTGATCGTCGACGGCCGGGTGGTGGTCGAGGATGGCGCCGTGCTCGGCGTCGACCCGATCGCGTTGCGCGACGAGTGCCAGGCTTCTGCCGAGGCGTTCTGGCAGGCGTACGGTGACTGGGACCCTGACGGCCTGTCGGCGGACCAGCGCTTCCCGCCGAGCCTGCCGCCCTGGGAAGACCCGGCCTGATCACCAGGAGCTCTGATCGCGGATCCGGCGAGATTCTGGTCCACTCAGGTCACGCATGACTGGATCTTTTGCCGATACCAGTACCCGGTTACACTGCTTCTACATCAGGATGCGTGAGCCATGATCCGAGTCCGGGCCGAGTCGAAAGCGCTCAAGCCCCCATGTCATCCCGAGCGGCCCGGCGACTTGCTATCCCTGCTACATACGGCCGCGAGGGATCTCATGCTGGCCTGCTCCGGAGCATGAGATCCCTCGGTCGCCGGGGCTCCCTCGGGATGACAGGAGGACTCGGACTAGCCGTCACACAGGCCGCTGGAGGTGCGCATCGGAACGGTCCTGGGCACCCCCGAAAACTTCCTGACAGGACGGTGGCAAGAGGCCCCTGCTAGTCTGGATTCAGGAGGTACTCGAGAGATGACCACAGTTCCAGACAACGCCAGGCTCAGGGGAATGGCGACCTGCGTCTACCTCGCCAACGACCTCGACGCCGCGAAGCAATGGTACACCGAGGTGCTCGGCATCGAGCCGTACTTCAACCGGCCGCCCTACATCGAGTTCCGGATCGGGGACTATCAGCACGAGCTCGGCATCCTCGACCGGCAGTTCTCCACGGCCGAGCCAGCTGACAGGCCACGCCCCGGTCCCGCCGGCACCGTCGTGTACTGGCACGTCGACGACACCCAGGCGGCCGTCGACCGCCTGGTGTCGCTGGGGGCGCGCGTGCTCGAACCGCCCAGGGACTTCGGCGAGGGGTTCATCGGGGCGTCGGTGATCGATCCGTTCGGCAACATCCTCGCCATGATGCGCAACCCGCACTACCTCGAAATATTAGGCAGATAGCTCCAGGGAGGCCGCTCGACGTGGACGTTCGCATCGCAGACGGCTGGCGCACGGCGTATCCCGAGGCGAGCATCGGAATCCTGGTGCTGGACGGCGTCGAGAACCCGCCGGAGCACGTCGCGCTCGCCGAGCACGTTCGCCAGGTCGAGGCCGAGCTCCGCGACCGCTGGGTCGGGAAGACTCGCGCCGACCTGAACCTGCTGCCTGAGTTCGAGGCGTATCGCGGTTACTACCGGCGCTTCGACAAGACGTACCACGTCCAGCTCCAGTTCGAGTCCGTCGTGCTCAAGGGCCGTCCGCTCCGCAGCAACGGCGCGCTGGTGCTGGCGATGTTCGCCGCCGAGCTGCAGAACCGACTGCTGACGGCCGGGCACGACCTCGCCACGATCGAGGGAGACCTGTTGGTCGACGTGGCGCGTGGCGGCGAGCGATACGTCGGCATCGGCGGCCGGGACCAGACCATGCAGCCCGGCGACATGTACATCCACGATGCCGTCGGCATCCTCTCCAGCGTGCTGTACGGCCCGGACGACCGCACCCGGATCACGCCGACCACCCGGCAGGCCGCGTTCTGCGTCTACGCCCCGGCCGGCATCCAGCCGGAGGCTGTCGAGCGCCACCTGGCGGAGATCGCCAGCAACGCGCGCCTGGTCTCACCAGGCGCCACGGTTCTCCAGCAGCACGTCTACTCGGCCGACGCGCCATGCGCCTGATCCCGCAGGTTGCCTGACGAGCAACCGTTGTCCATCGATGAGCCGTCGCCCCGCGACCTCCATCTGGCCCCGGCTTGAGTCCCATAGGGACGACACTATGGTAGACGTGGACTTCAGTCCACGGACCGCTGGATCAGCCACGCTCGGGCCGCCGCCACCTGGAACACCATCGGCTCGAAGTCCGGGCGGCGCTCGCGGAGCTGCTCGACTGCCTCGTCGATCGAGCACCGCTGCTGGCGCGCGTACCAGGCCGCCGCGATCGCCCCCGTCCGCTGGACGCCCGCCCGGCAGTGGACGTATACCGACCCGCCCAGGTGGAGTGCCGCGTCCAGGTACGCCACCGCCTCGTCCAGGTGCCGGGCGCTCGGCGTGCCCATGTCGCGGATCGCCACCGAGAGGCGCGACATCCCGAGCGCGTCGATCTCGGCGATGGCCGATCCACCCCGCCGGCCAGGACCGTCCCACTCGTGATCCTCGCGCAGGTCCAGGACGTGGGTGATCCCGCGGGCCCACAGCCGCCAGACGTCTCGGCGGAAGATCGGCGCCCGGCCGGCGTGAACGCCCGGCGCGACCTCGTCCCAGGTGAACGAACGCAGGATCGGCATCACGTAGCCGATCGCCTCGGCCTCCGGGTCCGCATCGGTCGGCAACGGCACGTCGCGATCCGACCAGGGCGGCACGAACGCCGCCAGCGTCGGCCAGCCGAGGGTCTCGCCGGGCGGCCAGGTCGGCCAGCGGAAGTAGCAGTGCAGCCCGTCGATCAGCTCGTCGGGAGGGACCAGTCCGCGCGCTCCCAACAGCGCGCCTGCTATCGCCGCGACCGTGTCGCTGTCGTCGCCACGCGCCACGACGGGCAGGATGCCCTCCAGAAAGCTCGGCGCCAGGCTCGCCGCGACCGCCGCCTCCAGCGTGTCGATCACGTAGCCGCGCTGGCTGCGCCACGCGCCGGTCAACCCGTGCTCCACGGCGTCGTGGACCGCTGCCCATGCCTCCGGCAACCGCTCGCGGATCAGGGCCCCGCGGTGTGACCCGAAGCGGTCGTGGACCGGCTGGTCCAGCTTCGCGCGCTTGAGCTCGTCCAGGGCCGCGCGCCAGGCATCGGCGGCATCGGCCCCGTCCAGCAACGCTTCGAGGGTTGCCACCAGCACCCAGCAGGCGCCGAGGCTGCGCGGGTCAGGGTGGGTCAGCATCGCCAGCCCGATCGCCTCGGTCCGGAGTGCCTCGCCCCGGCTGCCGGCCACCACCGAGGCCGCCGCCCGCATCAGGGCGCCGTTGCCGGCCGCCGAGTAGCCGCTCTGCTCCCAGCTCACGATCCCGCCGGCCAGTCCGTGCTTTCGCGAGGCGAACAGCGCGTCCTGCGTGGTGTTCCCGATGTCCGGCGGACGCGCCGCGCGCCACTCCTGGAACCGCCGGAGCGTCGCCTCCAGCAGGTCCTCGCCACGCAGGCGTGCGTCCCAATACCCGCCCAGGATGCAGAGTGCCATGTGGGTGTCATCCGTAATCTCGCCGGGCTTGAATCCGTGGTTGACGCCCTGGACGTACCCCCGAACCTCGCCAAAGCGCCGAGAGATCTCCTCCGGCGTCTGGAACTCGGTGCCGGCGCCGAGCGCATCGCCGACCGCCTTGCCGACCAGGATCGCGAGGCGCCGATCCGTCACCCGCGTCACGCCGGCACCGTCAGCGCATCCAGGCGAGCCGCCAGCTCGGCCTCGTCGTCGATCCAGCCGCCAATCAGGCGCCCGTCGTGAACCTCGACGACGTTGACGCGCCCGCGCCGGCAGGCCGCCGTCTCCAGCTCGTCCAGCGCCTGCCCGACGACCTCCTGGAACGCAGGCGCGATAACCAGCGCCCGGACGTCTGCTGCCACCAGCGCCGAGACGACGTCCGGTGCGCTGACGCTCTCCGGCACCACGAACGGGACGGCGACCCGGTCCTTCCCCTGCGCCCGGAGCCCCAGGTTCCACTGCCGAATCGCCGCGTCGTCCAGCTCCGGTCCGAGCAGCCCGACGACCGTGGTCGCCTGGCTGAGCGTTCGCCCGCCGTACACCGCGAGCATCTCGGACACGCCGATCTGACCCGGTGCGGTGCCGCCGCCGCTCTCCAGCGCGCAGAACGTCAGCAGGCAGCTCACGTAGCGGAGCGCCAGCACTCGGGTCGCCAGTCCGGCCGGCCCCATCGCGATGGCGATCGTCGGGCGGTCGGCGGCCTCGAGCATCTGGAGGACCGGGATGGTGTCGCGGGCGTCGCCGGCCATCCCGACGATCTTGACGACGTCGGCCCCGGACGCGGCCAGCCGCTGCCAGAGGCCCGGCAGGTCGGCCGGCATCGCCGAGAAATCGTGGCTCGAGGCGATCAGCCTGCTCTGGCCCCGCTCGCGGATCGCGTGGATCGCGTCCGCCTCGACGTCCACGTACTCGGCGCCCAGGTCGATCGCCTGGCGCAGGACATCCAGCCGGGCCTCCTCGGAGCCGTGCCAGCGTCCGCCCTCGCGCACGGCCCGGCAGGTGACGACGACCGGGCACGGCCGCCCGGCCAGCAGCCGCGGCAGGTCGAGCTCGTCCATCAGGTCGAGCCGCAGCTCGACGACGTCGGCAACGCTGGCAGCCTGGTGCAGGGCTGCGCGGGCGTGCTCGGTCGTCGGCTCGTTGAGCGCGACGGCGATCAGCCCGCGTTCGGCTGGCCGGATACTGGAAGGTCGGTTGAGCATGACAGGGCATTGTCTTCTGTGACGCGCCTGAGAGGCCAGTCTCTCGAGGAGGCACGGCGATCACTGTACTGTTGACATGACAGAAGTCGCGGATCACGCACGGCGAGCCGCCGGCGCGTCCTTGACGTTCCTTGGCCGTACCACGCACGGTTTGTTCGTCCGGGCGACACAGATCCGAGAGGGGCTCGCAACGCGTAGATCCTTCGAGACTGCCGTGTCGAGACGTGCCGGTCACGGTATGATCATCAGGCACCTCTTTTTGCAGTCACGCCGGGCCGGGCCAACTGCCCGGCCACCCGGTTCACCACCCGGTCTTAGAGCCCTGGAGGAGCGCGATGCCCGTCCCGATCGTCCGCCGATACGCCGTCCTGGCGATCGTCGCGGCGACCGTCTTCGCCATCGTCGTCGCGGTGGCGCCGTTCGCGGTGACAGCCGCGAAATCGGCTCCGCCTGCGCCTGACACCCTGATGAAGGCCACGGTCGGGCTGCGCTCCGAGGCGACCCGCGTCGAGCTCGTCGTCGGCAGCAGCGAGGCTCGCTACCACGCCCAGGAGGTTCTCGTGGGCCGCGGGGCCAACGAGGCGATCGGCAGGACGAACAACGTCTCCGGGACGATCCAGATCGAGGCCGACGGCACGATCGCGGCCGAGCAGTCTCGCATCCTGGTCGACATGACGTCGCTCCAGAGTGACAGCAACACCCGTGACAACTACATCAAGCGGAACACGCTCCAGGTCGGCGAGTTCCCGAACGCCCTGTTCGTCGTGACGAGCGTGCCGGGCCTGCCGGTCCCGCTGCCGACCAGCGGCACGGCCGAGTTCGAGCTGGTGGGCGACCTGACGGTCCACGGCGTGACCCGGCCGGCGACCTGGCAGGCGTCGGCGACGTTCGCCGACCGCGAGGTGACCGGCACCGCGACGACCACCGTGCTGATGACCGACTTCGGGATGACGCCGCCGAAGGTCGGATCGGTGGTCAGCATCGAGGACAGCGTCAAGCTGGCGCTGGACGTCCGGGCGACCGTCGCGCCGTCGCTGGCCGAGCTGCTCAGCGACCCATACTGAACGGCCCCCCCTGCCCGAATAGACCAGCGCCTACTTAGCGCTGGCTGCGGCGATACCCGGCCGTCTCGGCGTCGGCTGGGCTCGCGAAGCACTCCTCTGGCCCGGTCGCGTCGTAGAACTCGCCGCCCGGCAGATGGTAGATCATGCTCGTTCGGTTCCCCTTGATCGGGTGCGAGCCCGGGCAGATCATGCCGGTCGGCTCCGCCCGGCCAGAACCCGTCGCCGGAGCAGGAGCCGTCGCCGGCACTGGCGTCAGGCCGATCTGGGCCCCTGGCTGACCGCTCGAAAGGTACGCCAGCCCGATCAGGCTCAGCCCCATCAGCAGGATCGCCACGGCCGCGACGACCAGGAGCCCGTCCCGGAGCCGTCGGAGCTGCTGGCGACGGACGGCCTCCTCCTCGGCGCGCGGATCGGGCAGGTCGACGGCGTGAATGCCCGAATCGAGGGGATCCCCCATCCCCGGCCCCTCCCCCTTTCGAGGGAGAGGGGCGACTGAAGAAGCTGGCTCCCCCTCTCCGCGCCGGAGAGGGGGCGGGGGAGTGAGGTCCGGGACCAGCTCGCGGAGGTCGTCCGTGCAGGACGGGCAGCCGCGCTCCAGGTGTGCCGCCACCTCGGGAAACGCGGCATCGGCTCGCATCTGGCTCTCGTTGGCGAGCACGTCGGCGTACTCGCCGAGCGTGCCGGCGTCGACGACGTGCGGCGGCCCCGCCGCCTCGATCGCGGCGAGCAGCCGGGCCCGGCCCTCGACGGTCGGGCGGAGACGCTCGCGGTCCGGGCGATCGCTCATGCCGCGCTACCCTCGCTGCCCGGAGGCCAGCGGCCCGACGGCTGCCTGGGCGCACTTCCGTAGCCGGTTGACGCCGTTGAAGACGATCCGCCGGGCGTTCCCCTCACTGACTCGCAGCTCCCGGGCAATCTGCTCGGCGCGCGCCTTCGCGAAGTAGCGCAGCTCGACGGCCCGGCGGTCGCGTTCCGGCAGCCGTTCGAGGCAGGCGTCCAGCACCGCGAAGCGCGGATCGTCGGTGGTCGCGGACGGCGAGGCGGCCAGATCGAGGGCGCGGTCCAGCGAGACGCGCTCCAGCTCGGTCAGCCGAAACGCGCCCTTCGCCACGTTCAGGCACTTGCCGAGGACGAACCCCCGGAACGTGTCTGGCCCGCGCGCCGCCGGCAGGTCCAGCACGACGCTGGCGCACATGTCGGCGATAGCGTCCTCGACGATCTCGCTGCTGAGCCCGCGCAGCCGCTCGAAGGCCCAGGCCCGCACCCGGGCTTCCAGCGCGTCCCAGGCCGCCTGGTCGTTCGAGTCGAACCGGAGTCGCGTGCAGATCGTCGCCCAGTCCACGCCGCTGTCTCGCTCCCCGCGCAAGCGCGTCATGCGTCGGCGCGCCGTACGGTGGCAAGTCTACGGAGCCGGCGGGCGCCTGTCTAGCCCCATCACTTCGAATGCTGGTCGACTGGTGAGTGTGCCGCTCGGCATCGGTCAGCGCCTAGAATACGGAAAGCCTCGCGACGGCGTGCCAGGAGCGCCGGCTCGAGGATGCTTGCTTATGTCTGAAGGGATCGAGAGAAGATGATAGACACGGCATTGGCGACGGCCGTCGGCAGCTTCCTGAAGGTCGACGGCAGACGACGGAGCAGTACGGACTCGTTCGCGAGCTGATCCGGCTGGAGGCCGATGCGCCGTGAAACTCATCCCCCGGCCCGGTCTGCGATACTATCAACCACGATGCTAGACCGCCTCTTCCGCCGCGAAAAGCTTGACCAGGGTGTCGAAAAGTCTCGATCCGGCTTCTTCGGGCGCATCCGGACACTGCTGACCGCCGAGCGGCCGATCGACGACGACCTCTGGGACGAACTCGAGGAGCTGTTGATCCAGGCCGACGTCGGCGTCCAGTTGACGGACGACCTGATGGAGCGCCTGCGCGGCGAGCACCGGGCCGGCGAGATCCAGAATTCCCGTGACCTGTTCGACGCGCTGAAGGACGCCCTGGCGACCTCCCTGGAGGACGTCGCCGAGAAGCAGGCGAAGGCGCCGCTCGTGCAGCGCGGGCAGCTCTCGTGCATCCTGGTGGTCGGCGTCAACGGCGTCGGCAAGACGACCTCGATCGCGAAGCTCGGGAACCTGTACCGGTCGCAGGGGTACACCGTGATCCTGGCGGCCGGCGACACGTTCCGCGCGGCGGCGATCGACCAGCTCAAGATCTGGGGCGAGCGGGCGAAGGTGCCGGTCGTCGCGCACCAGCCGAACGCCGATCCGGGCTCGGTGGTGTTCGATGCACTCAGCTCGGCACGCTCCCGCAACGCCGACCTGGTGATCGTGGACACGGCCGGGCGGCTCCACACCAAGTTCAACCTGATGGAAGAGCTGAAGAAGATCCGCCGGGTGATCGACAAGCAGAACGTCCCGAACGTCACAACGGTCCTGGTGGTCGACGCGACGACCGGCCAGAACGCGATCAGCCAGGCCCAGCAGTTCGCGAAGACGGCCGGCCTGGACGGGCTGATCGTCACCAAGCTGGACGGTACGGCGAAGGGCGGCGTCGTCTTCGCGGTCACCCGCGAGGTCGGCGTGCCGATCATGTTCGTGGGGACCGGCGAGAAGATCGACGACATGTCGGACTTCGACGCCGACGATTTCGTGGACGCGCTGGTCGGCGACGGCCGTGCCTGATCTGAGGCGCAGGAGCGGGTTGTAGAAGGAGGGGGCGGCCGTGTTCGAGAGTTTGTCTGATCGGCTGAACGGCGTCTTCGAGAAGCTGCGCAGCCGCGGCCGGGTCACCGAAGAAGACCTCAAGGTCGCCCTGCGCGAGGTCCGGATCGCCCTCCTCGAAGCGGACGTCAGCCTGAAGGTCGTCCGCCAGTTCATCAAGTCGGTCGAGGAGAGGGCACTCGGCGCCGACGTCCTCAAGGGGCTGAACCCCGCCCAGCAGGTCATCAAGATCGTCCACGAGGAGCTGGTGGAGATTCTCGGCGGGGGTGGGGCGGCCCGGCTCAACACCGCCACCCACCCGCCGAACGTCATCATGCTGGTCGGCCTCCAGGGCGCCGGCAAGACGACCCTGGCCGCGAAGCTGGCGCTGATGCTGCGCAAGCAGGGCCAGCGCCCGATCATGGTCGCGGCGGACCCGTACCGGCCTGCGGCCGTGACCCAGATCCAGACCCTCGGCAAGCAGCTCGACATCCCGGTCTACCACGAGCCGAACCGGAAGCCGCCGGAACTCGCCCAGGACGCCGTCAAGCACGCCGAGCGGATGAACTTCAACTACGTCATCGTGGACACGGCCGGCCGCACCGTCATCGACGAGGCGATGATGCGCGAGGTCGCCGAGATCCGCCGTCGCGTCGAACCGCCAGAGGTCCTGCTCGTCGCGGACGCGATGACCGGCCAGGACGCCGTCAAGGTCGCGGAGCAGTTCCACCAGCAGGTCGGCATCACCGGCGTGGTGCTGACCAAGATGGACGGCGACGCTAGAGGTGGCGCGGCGCTCTCGTTACGCTCCGTGACCGGCGTCCCGATCAAGTTCGTCGGCATCAGCGAGAAGCCGGACGGCATCGAGCAGTTCCACCCGGATCGCATCGCCACCCGCATCCTTGGGATGGGCGACGTGATGACGCTGATCGAGAAGGCGCAGCAGCAGACCTCCGAGGAGGAGGCCCAGCGCCTGGCCGGCAAGTTCAAGAAGGGCACCTTTGACCTGGAGGACTTCCTGGATCAGCTCCAGAAGGTCCAGCAGATGGGACCGTTGGACCAGCTCCTCGGGATGATCCCCGGCATGTCCCAGGCGATGAAGGGCCAGGACCTCACCGGTCAGGAGAAGGGCTTCAAGCGCGTTGAGGCGATCATCCAGTCGATGACGCCGTACGAGCGGCGCACCCCTGACATCATCGGGACCAGCCGCAAGCGCCGGATCGCCCGGGGCAGCGGCACCACCACCGCCGAGGTGAACCGGCTGCTGAACCAGTTCCGCCAGATGCAGAAGATGATGAAGACGTTCTCGCGGGGGAAGATGCCGAAGGGCATGAATCTGGGCAGCCTGATGGGCGGCCGACGCTGACGCTCCTCCCTGGCGGCACGCCATCTGGCGGCGCAGCACCCGGCGGTGCGGCTGATAGAGGGGATGAGGGATGACTGAACGACACGTCTATACCTGCGACGTGTGCAGTGAGGAGGCGACCGTTCCCTGTGACGGCCAGGCGCCGGCCGAGATGCCGGCCGGCTGGACGCAGGAGGGCACCCGTCACTACTGCGTGGACTGCTCTGCCCTGAACGCCGCGATGGACGGCGAGCCCTGACGAGTTTCGTCAATGTCGCCCGGCACCCGTCACTTTTGCCCCGGCTTTCGCGTTCAAACAGTACCCGTCACCGGTTCTCAACCAGGCCGGTCTAGACTCCCAGCGGTCGATCTGTTAAGCTGCGCGCGGCGTATCTTCACAGCCTGGACAACTCGACCGCGTGACCGTCAGGGCTGCGCGTCCGGACCGTGGTGGAGGAGCGATCTCAGTTGACGTGAGCGGCTGACGCGACTTCCTCCGCACGAACTCGTTCGTATGGGTGGAGGAAGGGGTCCTCTTCTGTCGATGGGGGCCGTATAATGGCGCAGTTTCATTGACAGCGCGGAGTAGCGGCCTGACAAGGCCCTCCCGCGGACGGGGCGCCCATGAGGGCGTGAGTGACGCGCAGCCCGGCGCTGCTTCTGCCTGCTGGCGGGCAGTCGTCGAGCCCACCGAGCGCATGGTTCATCGTGCCATGCGCCTCACATCATCCGGCAGCCCGGAGGGACAGCCGATGGCCCGTCCAGTGGCTCGCGAAGGGGTGAAGGAGAAGCTGCTTCTCCTGGCCCGTGAGCGAGGATACGTAACTCTGGAAGACGTCGTGCGGGTAGCGGTCGACGAGCCAGTCGACCTCGAGGAGATTCGCGAGAGCCTGGAAGAGGCCGGCTTCGAGCTTGTCGAAGCCGAGGACGACGACGACACCGCGCGCCCGCTTGGCCTGGGGACCCCGACAGCGTCCCGTACCAGTGAGGGCATCGAAGAAGAGGAAGTGGTCATCGGCGCCCACATCCTCCGAGCTGCCGCTCTCGAAGCTGAAGAGCTGATGCCGGACACGCCGGCCGCCATCTATCTACGAGACATCAGCCGGGTGCCGTTGCTGACCGCTGAAGAAGAGGTCATGCTGGCGAAGGCGCTCGAGGCCGGCGACATTGCCAAGAGCAAGCTGCAAGGTGGGCAAGTCGCCCCGGCCGACATTGAGGACCAGCAGGATGTGGCCCAGTGTGGTGCCGATGCCCGGCGCCGTCTGACCGAGTCAAACCTCAGACTCGTCGTCTCCGTCGCGCGGAAGTACATGGGGCGCGGGCTGCCACTGCTGGACTTGATTCAGGAAGGGAACATCGGGCTCTCGCGGGCGGTCGAGAAGTACGACTACCGCAAGGGGTACCGCTTCTCCACCTACGCGTACTGGTGGATCCGTCAGGCGGTCACCCGCGCCATCGCCGACCAGGCCCGCACGATCCGCGTGCCGGTCCACATGATCGAGCTGATCGGCGACGTCTACAAGGTCTCGCGCGAGCTTCAGCAGGGACTCGGGCGCGAGCCGAACGCCGAAGAGATCGCGGCCGAGATGAAGACGACCGCCGAGAAAGTGCGCCAGATCCTCCGCGCCGCCAAGCAGCCGATCTCCCTGGAGACACCGGTTGGCGAGGACGAGGGGAACACGATCTCGGACTTCATCGCCGATCGCGGCGCCCGGGTGCCCTCCGAGGCAGCCGACGACGCGATGCTGAAGGTCCAGGTCGAGAGCGCGCTGGCGGAGTTGAACGGCCGCGAGCGGCAGGTGCTGCGGATGCGGTTCGGGCTGGAGGACGGGCGGGACCGGACGCTCGGGGAGATCGGCGAGGAGCTCGGCGTGAGCCGGGAGCGGGTGCGCCAGATCGAGGCCGAGGCGCTGGCGAAGCTGCGGCAGCCGAAGCTGCGCAACCGCCTCCGCGAGTACATCGACGGGTAGGGCAGTACCGCTCAATCACCCCTGGCGTAGTGGCCCTGACTTCTCATGGCCCCAGCCCCCACTCCCGCGCGCGGGAGTGGGGGCGCTTTGTGCCCGGGAGCGAGGCGCCCCCTGCCGACATCCGGCCCCTGCCGACATCCAGAGAAGGGCTTTGCCTGTCACCGGGATGTGTTGCTGTATGGCCCGCGACGTGTCGTGCTGGTAGGCAGACGTTGGGATGTTGTCCGGGGCACTTCGCATTGGCACCAGGACTGTCAGGGATTGTCGATGGTGGATTGGCTCCTGCTGGGAGGCGGCCCGGTGTGCCAGAATTGAGGGTGCGCGGCCGTCGATCGTCCCGATCCGTCGGCCGCGCTGGCCGCCCAGCGACTTCTCGGAGTGCGCCGTGCGCCGCATCCCCCGCCGGAGCTCGCCAACCAGCATGACCGCGCCAGCGCGCCCTGCCCCCGCCTCTGACCGTGAGGTCGTTCGCGATCGATCGCGGCTCGACCTTGCGCTCGTCGCGCGGGGGCTGGCCGAGTCGCGCGAGAAGGCGCAGGCGCTGATCGTGGCCGGGCTGGTGACCGTCGACGGGCGGCCAGCCCAGAAGTCGGCCGAGTTGATCGGGCCGGACGCGGCGCTGAGCGTCCAGACCTCCGACGGGTTCGTCAGCCGGGGCGGCGAGAAGCTGGAGCACGCCCTCCAGACGTTCGGCATCAAGGTGGACGGGCTGGTATGCCTCGATGCCGGCGCTTCGACCGGCGGCTTCACCGACGTGCTGCTCCGACGCGGCGCCGAGCGCGTCTACGCCGTCGACGTCGGCCACGGGCAGCTCGACTGGCGCCTGCGCGAAGACAGCCGCGTCGTCGTGATGGAGCGCACCAACGTCCGGACCCTCGAATCGCTGCCGGAGGTGATGCACGTCGCCGTCGCCGATCTCTCGTTCATCTCGCTACGGCTAGCGCTGCCGGCGATCTCCCGGTTAGTCCAGCCTGACGGCTCCATCGTCGTGCTGGTCAAGCCCCAGTTCGAGGCCGGCAAGGACCAGGTGCCGCGCGGCGGCGTCGTCAGGGATCCGGCCACTCACCGCCGCGTCATGCTCGACCTCTGGGCCTGGGCGCTCGCAAACGGCCTGACGCCGCGTGGCCTGACGCCGTCGCCGATCCGCGGGCCGGCCGGCAACGTCGAGTTCCTGCTCTGGCTGACCAACGCGCCGGCCGATCCTGCCGACGTCTCCGCTTCCGCCGCTGCCGCCGAGGCCCTCGTCTCGGCGGCGCTCGCCAACGTGCCCCCACGGTAGGTACAAAGCGCCTGATGTCGCACGTTGCGCTGATCCACCAACCGTACCGGCCGGAGACTGCCGAGGTCGCCAACCACGTCCGGGCGCTCCTCGAAGCCCGGCACGTCGAAAGCGAGCTGCTCTCGGCGTTCGAGCTCGATCCGACCACCGCCCACCAGTACCGTCTTGCCCTCACGTTCGGCGGCGACGGCACGACGCTCCGGACGGCCCGCTGGGCGGCGATGGCCCAGGTGCCGATCGTGCCGGTCGGGATGGGGACGCTCAGCTTCCTCGCCGAGCTTCAGCCCGAGGAGGTCGAAAGCTCGCTCGATCCGTACCTGGCCGGCGAGTACTGGCGCGACGAACGGGCGATGCTGCGCGTCGATGTCGGCGACCGCTGTGCTATCGCCCTCAACGACGTCGTTGTGGCCAGAGGCGCCCAGATCCGGGTCATCACCGTCGACCTCGACGTCCATGGCCGCGACGTGACCCGCTTCACGGCAGACGCCGTCGTCGTGGCGACCGCGACCGGCTCGACGGCGTACGCGCTGGCGGCCGGCGGCCCGGTCCTGGCTCCCGACCTGAACAGCCTGGTCGTCGTGCCGGTCGCGGGGCACCTCTCGGCGCTTCGTAGCCTGGTGTTGCCAGAATCGGCCGAGCTGACGCTGACCGTCGCGCGCAGCCAGCCGGCCATCGCCTCGGCCGATGGCCAGGTCGACTTTGACTTGCCAGCCGGCCAGTCCGTTCAGATCCGGATCGCCGCCCAGCGCACCGTCTTCGCGCGGCGGGGCGACCCGCGCGACTTCTACGCCCACCTGACGGCCCGGTTGCGGCGGTCACCGCACGGCACACCTTGAACCCAACACACCATCATGCTCGCCCAGCTAACCATCCGCGACTTCGCCATCATCGACCGCCTGACCATCGAGTGGTCGCGCGGTCTGAACGTCGTCACGGGCGAGACCGGCGCCGGTAAGTCGATCATCATCGACGCCGTCGGCGCGTTGCTCGGCGGGCGGATCTCGCCCGACTTCGTCCGAACCGGCGCCAGCCGAGCCACCGTGGAAGGGGTGTTCGACCTCTCCACGGCGGAGGACGTCGCCGAGCTGAAAGCTGCCCTCGACGAGCACGGCCTGGAGATCGAGGACGGCGGCGTCATCTTGACGCGCGACATCGCCGGAGCCGGTGGACGCGGCGTCGCGAGGGTGAACGGCCGGGCCGTGCCGACGGCCGTCCTCCAGC
>Ga0209382_10001983_pt1 | contig 30837 bp, 32 predicted proteins | sample SoiMetdeltSBSDD5_FD_187599 | JGI IMG/M metagenome (GOLD analysis project Ga0209382, IMG submission 187599) | Bulk soil microbial communities from a Populus tree surrounding site in Tennessee, USA - Soil MetaG P. deltoides SBSDD5 (SPAdes) (version 2) | ecosystem: Environmental > Terrestrial >...
CTCGTCGCGAGCGACGAAGTCCATTCCGCCGACCCATTCGCGCACCTTGTCGCGCATCGATGCTTCGGCTTCACGGCCAACCCCGGCCATGGTGCCCGCAACGCCATTCATCATCTTGACCAAATCGTCGAAAATCCGGTTCTGCGACTGCATGATTTACTCCTGTTGACCCCGACATAGGACGCCAGCGCCCGGCTCGCCAGAGGCCGTTTTGACCGCGCCCAGCAGGAATTCGACATTGCCTTCGGGCCCGGTGATCGGGCTTTTCTCAATTCCCAGCACGTTCCAGCCCTTTGAGCGGGTCCAATCGGCCGCCTGGCGGCAGACGCGCTCGTGAACCTCCGGGTCGCGCACCACCCCGCCCTTGCCGACCTCCTCCCGGCCGGCCTCGAATTGCGGTTTCACCAGCGCGATCAGCCCCGCGCCCGGTTTCGCCAAATCGAGCGCGCGGTCGAGTACCTTGGCGAGCGAAATGAAGCTGGCATCGCAAACGACGATGTCGATCGGCTCAGGGATGATCGCGATTGTTAGATCGCGGGCATTGGTCTGCTCATGGACGACGACCCGAGGGTCGCTGCGAAGCTTCCAGGCCAGTTGGTTGGTGCCGACATCGACCGCATAGATCTTCGCAGCACCTCGGCTCAGCAGCACGTCAGTAAAGCCGCCGGTCGAGCTGCCGACGTCCAGCGCCACCGCGCCTGTCACATTGAAGCCGAAATGATCGAGGCCGTGGTCGAGTTTGATTCCGCCGCGCGAGACCCAGGGATGGTCGCGCCCCTTGACGGTTAGTGCGGCATCCTCCGCCAGCATGTCCCCCGCCTTGGCCACGCGCCTTTCACCGGCGAACACATTGCCGGCGAGGATCAGTGCCTGTGCCCGCGTGCGGCTCTCCGCCAAGCCTCGCGAGACGAGCAGTTGGTCGGCCCGGACCTTAACGGCCATCTCTTGCCTCCAAGCCGATTAGCTTGACAGCCATGAGACCAAATGGGGTCCGAGGATCGACAGGCAGATCAGGCCGCCAAATACCAGTGCCAGCGATACGGCGGCTGCCGAAAGATCCTTGGCATGGCCAACATTCGGATCCTGCTCGAGCGTGACGGCGTCGCCCAAACGCTCGATGGCCGTATTGAATGCCTCGGCCACCCAAATCAGCGCTATGCAAAGCAAAATCCAGCGCCACTCGTTGAGCGAAATTCGTAGAAAGAGGCCGAGAAGGACCACGATGGAGGTCGCCAGCAAGTTCATTCTGGCGCTCGATTCCGAACGCAGCAGATAGACCAGCCCGGCGAGGGCGATGCGAACGGCCTGGAGCGGATCCCTATGGCTCATGCGGCGCTCCGGATCGTCCAGCCCGCCATCAGGTCGAGGTGACGGCCGAGTTCAGCCACGGTCGGATCGGCTCCGAGGGGCGAGAAGGCCGGCAGCGGATCGGACCCGCGCATCGACCGCCAGAAATGCAGGATCAGCCCCTCGATTTCGGGCCGGTCGATCATGATCTGGCTTTCCAGACGGTCGGCCGGAAGCGGCCTCAGCGGCGAGTGATAGAAGGGCTCAAGCTCGCGCCACAGAAAGCGGATGGTGGTCGGCGAGACGAACGCCCTTGCCATCGCCCGCTCAAACCGTTCGAAATCGACCCGTCCCCGCCTGCGCCACAGCCAGCGGTGCCGGCGCCGTGACATCGGCATGGTCAGGAAGAAAAGGCCGGTGAGCGCCACCAGGCCGTACAAAAGCCACTCGCCGAGGGTCAGGCGATCGCTCCCGCATCAGCGCCGACATCATTGCGGCGCAGCGCCTTCAGCACCGTCTCGACGATGTGGGGCGCATTGAGCCCAGCCTCGTCATATTGCCTGGCCGGGGACTCCTGATCCTGAAAGGCGTCGGGCAGGCGCATTGTGCGCAGCTTGAGCCCGGCGTCGATCAGCCCCTCGTCGCTTGCCATGGTCAGCACATGAGCGCCGAATCCACCAATGGAGGCCTCCTCCACCGTCACTGCCACTTCATGGGTCGTCAGCAGCCTGCGGATCAGCTCTACATCGAGCGGCTTTGCGAAGCGTAGGTCGGCAACTGTCGTCGACAGGCCCTTGGCCTCGAGCAGATCCGCCGCCTTCTCCGCTTCCTCAAGCCGCGTCCCGAGTGACAGGATGGCGACTTTCTTGCCCTCGCGGATGATCCGGCCCTTACCGATCTCCAGCGCCTGCGGAACATCGGGCAGCGACACGCCGCGGCCATTGCCGCGCGGATAGCGCACCGCGATCGGCCCGCTGTCATGCAGTGCCATGGTGTGGACCATATGCACCAACTCGGCCTCGTCGGCCGCCGCCATCACCACGAAATTGGGCAAGGTGCAGAGATAGGCGAGGTCGAAGCTGCCGGCATGGGTGCAGCCATCGGCACCGACCAGCCCGGCGCGGTCCATGGCGAAGCGTACGGGCAGGTTCTGGATGGCGACGTCATGGACCACCTGGTCATAGGCCCGCTGGAGGAAGGTCGAATAGATGGCGCAGAACGGCTTGTGGCCCTGCGCGGCTAGGCCCCCGGCGAAGGTCACCGCATGTTGCTCGGCGATGCCGACATCGAATGTGCGGTCCGGGAAGGCCGCCTCGACCTTGTCCAGCCCGGTTCCTGACGGCATCGCCGCGGTGATCGCGACGACCTTCTCGTCGCGCGCCATTTCAGCCTTCAGCGCTTCGGCGAAGACAGCAGTATAGGCCGGCGGCCCGCCGCCCGGACCCTTGTCCTGCTTGCCCGAGACGATGTCGAACTTGACCACGCCATGATATTTGTCGGCGGCGCTCTCGGCCGGGGCATAGCCTTTGCCTTTCTTGGTCACGATGTGGACCAGGATAGGACCTTCCTCGGCGTCACGGACATTCTCGAGAATCTCGACCAGCGCCTCGACGTTGTGCCCGTCGACCGGGCCGACGTAATAGAAGCCCAGCTCCTCGAACAGCGTGCCGCCGGTCACCCAGCCGCGGGTATATTCTTCCATCTTGCGTGCGGCGCGGTGCAAGGGTTCCGGCATGGCCCGCGCCAGCTTTTGCGCGACACGACGGGGCGCCAGATATTTGCTGGACGAAACCAGCCGGGCCAGGCTGTTGCGGAGCGAACCGACCGGCGGCGCGATCGACATGTCATTGTCATTCAGGATGACAATCAGTCGGTTGCCGGCCAGATGTGCATTGTTCATCGCCTCATAGGCCATGCCGGCGCTCATCGCGCCGTCGCCGATCACCGCAATGGCGCGGCCGGGCCGGTCGGCGAGCTTGTTGGAGATGGCAAAGCCCAGCGCCGCAGAAATGCTGGTCGAGCTATGCGCCGCGCCGAACGGGTCATACTCGCTCTCGGCGCGCTTGGTGAAGCCGCTGAGGCCCCCACCCTGCCGGATCGTGCGAATCCGGTCGCGCCGGCCGGTAATGATCTTGTGCGGATAGCATTGGTGGCCGACGTCCCAGATCAATATGTCGCTTGGCGTGTCGAACACATGATGGACGGCGACCGTCAGCTCAACCACGCCAAGTCCGGAGCCCAAATGGCCGCCCGACTGCGACACGGCGGAGATCATCTCGGCACGAAGCTCATCCGCCAGCTGCGGCAACTGCGCCTTCTCCAGCTTGCGGATGTCGGCAGGGTAATGAACCTGGTCGAGCAGTGGCGTTTCGGGACGTTCAGACATGGGGATCGCCTTAATCTCCTTCGCTTTCCCTGTCGAACCTCAATCGCCCGCAAAGCTCGTCGATTGCGGTGCAGGCCGTGTCGAACCGCTCGTCCCAGTTGCCGCTGATCTCGACCACATTGGCCCGCGCCACTGCAAGGACCTCGCGTGCTACGCGGTCGAAGCGTTCCCGAACCTCGGGATCGCCATAGACTCTCGTCCCATCGTCGATGAACGGCGCGTCGGTGCCCAGCAAGAGATAGAGGTCCGCCTGGCGGTGGCAGATCAGCTCGTCCGGCGCATAGCCGATCATCATCTGCGACCACGCGGCGGTCATCAGCGCGTCGGTATCGGCGATCAGCAGCTTGTCGCACCACGGCCGGGCGGCTTCGATCATCGCCTGCTGCGCATTGCCGATCAGCAACAGGTCCTGTTCGCGGCAGTCGGTGCCGTAGGTCTCGCAATGCGTGCGGCCATATTCGGGCACCAGGACCGTGCCATAGTGCGCTGCCAGCCGCTCGGCTAGCATCGACTTTCCGACGCTCTCAACGCCATGGACGCAAATGGTCAGGGCGTAATGGTTGCGGACGGGCGCTGGCAGGAACGGCCAGTGGCCCCAGGGATCCGACCGCACGGCCGAAGCCGTCAATCCGCCGATCCCAGCCTGATCCGCGCCCAGCATGCGGGCGCCGAGCGGCACGAACAGGCCGCCGACCTGATGGGCGAGTTCCGCGCCATAATCCTCCCCGGCGAACAGATAATCGATCGGCTCGGGATGAGCCTTTGCCACGATCCGGCGCCAGATTGGCCAGAAACTCGGATTTTCCTCCGGGGCCTGGGGTGCCGGAGCGCCATGCCAAACCACCCGGCTACCCGGAAACATGGCGCGCATCCATTCCAGCCGCAGCTGCCCCGGGATGGGATCATCGGGCAGCGAGCAGACGAGAATCGTCAACTCATCCACCAGCCGCCGCGCCGCCTCGATCAGCGATACATGGCCGGCATGCGGCGGCATGAATTTGCCCAACAAGAACCCGCGCTTCATGCCCTCGCCTTCCTACGCCACTCGACTAGGCCCAGCACGGCCAGCACCAGGAACAAACAATAAAGCGCAGCCGTCACGCCGAGGCCGCGCCAGGTGAACAGTCCGATTGCTAGCATGTCGACGCTGATCCACAGCACCCAGCTTTCGACCTTGCGCAGCGACTGGAGGATCTGGGCGGAAACGCTGAGGCCGGCCACAGTGGCGTCGGCCATCGGCGCGGCTGCATCAGTGTAGCGGGCCATTCCCAATCCCCAGATCAGGATGGCAATTGCGGTGCCGGCGAGCCAGCGCAAGCGAGTATTATTTGCGAGCCAATCTACTGCGACACCGTAATCGACCCGGTCAGCGCGGACCCAGGCCCACCAGCCGTAAAGCTGGATCAGGAAGAAGAATATTTGCAGCAGCGCGTCAGAGTAGAGCTTCGCCTCCCAGAAGACGAAGAAATAGAGCGCCACCATGGCGATGCCGAAGGGGTAATTCCAAACCGACCTGCGCACGACCAGCAGGACGTTGATGACGCCCAGCAGCGCTGCTGCGATCTCGATGCCCCCCATCGGTGAATATTAGGCCCTGAATGCGATCAAGCTTGGCGCTAGCTGCAGTCTTCGCAGCGGCCGCGGACTTCGATCACCGGGCGCACCTCGGCGAAGCCGGCATGTTCCGCGGCCGAGCGGACGCCTTCGGACAGCTTGTCATCGTCGATGTGCTTAGCCTGCCCGCAAGTATCGCAGATCAGGAAGATGCAATCGTGCAGGCATCCTGGATGCTGGTTGGCGACGTAGGCGTTGGCGCTCTCAACCCGCCGGGCAAGGTTGGTACCGACGAACAAGTCGAGGATGCGATAGACGCTGTTGGCCGCGACCCGCTTGCCGCGAGCCTTGGAAACCGCTTCGGCGATATCGTATGCGCTTGCCGGCTTATCGAAATTTGCCAGGGCGTCGAACACCGACGCGCGCATGTCCGTCCACTGCTCGCCACGCTCGACCATCCGTCTTGCGGCGGCGTCGCGCAGCGCATTGCCGTGATGAAGTTGGTGGGAATGTGCTGGCATGGGGGAAAAGATAGGCCTTGCGGGGGTTACCCGCAACCCAATTGCCTTATTCTGCGGCGATGAAATTGAGGCGATGGCCGAGGGCGAGGACGGCCACGCCGACCACGGTATAGAGCGCCTCGGTACCGTCATGCGGCAGGGTCAGCGCGCCGGCCATCACGCCAAGGCCGAGACCGCCGACGGCGCTGGGCATGGAATAGCCATGCTCGAGGATGCCGCGGCCAAGCGAAATTGCGCCCATGATCATTGCCAGGCCAAGGCCGACCTCATGGATCCAGCCGGCGCCAAGCATGCTGCCGGCGCTCGCAACCAGCGCAAGCAGCACTGTCGTCGCCAGACAATGCACGAGGCAAAGCCCGCTGAGGCCGATGGCGTAGCGGTCTAGCCGATGGGAGGGAATCGCAATCAGCGACATGCGAACAGGATATAACGTCGCTTGATCGACGTGACAATATCACATTCATTGATTTTTCGAGATTGTTGGCAAGCTGTGATTATGCCGCCATATCGCGCCGCGACATGGATTCGACGTTCGCCCAGCCCGCTGCGCTTAAGACCCTTGCCCGCCCCATCGCCATCGCCAGCTGGCTGCTGTTCGTAGCCGGCCTAGTCTTCCTGATGGTTGTCGTCGGCGGCATCACCCGCCTCACCGAAAGCGGCCTTAGCATCACCGAGTGGAACCCCATCCGCGGCGCCATCCCGCCGCTGACCCAAGTACAATGGCAACATGCGTTCGACCTCTACAGGCAGACGCCGGAATTTCGAGAGATCAACGGGCCGGCGGGCATGGGACTTGCCGAGTATAAGTTCATCTTCTTCTGGGAATGGGTACACCGCCTGCTCGGGCGACTGATCGGCGTGGCCTTTGCCCTCCCGCTCGCCTGGTTTGCGCTTAAGCGCCAGATACCCCAGGGCTATGGCCGGCGGCTCCTGGCGCTGTTCCTGCTTGGCGGCGCGCAGGGCTTCCTCGGATGGTTCATGGTCCAGTCGGGCCTCACTGAACGAACCGACGTCAGCCATTTCCGCCTGTCGGCACACCTGCTGCTGGCCCTGTTCATAATGGCGGCGCTGATCTGGACCGCGCTGGACCTGAGACAGCTAGCCAAGACCGGGGAAAACCGCCCCGCGCGCCTTACCCGCGCAAGCCTGTTCACGTCAGTAATCCTGTTCATCCAGCTGCTACTCGGCGCCTGGGTGGCGGGCCTCAACGCCGGCTACGTTGCCAGCGACTGGCCGCTGATGCAGGGTAAGTTCTATCCGGACGGCGTCGACTGGAGCCTTGGGGCCATTCACGCCCTTACCAACGACCCCTTCCTGCTGCACTTCATGCACCGCTGGTGGGCCTGGGTAGTGGTTGCGGCGCTGGTCATCTTCGCCCGGCGCGTGAAGCCGGTCGATCCGCGCGCCTCAAAGGCCATTCATCGCGCGTTCGGCACCCAAATCCTGCTCGGCATCGCCACCGTGATGACCGGCATGAATATCGTGCTCGCCGTCCTCCACCAAGCAGTCGGCGCGCTGGTCGTTGCCGCCTTCACCTGGGGCGCCAATGTCGATGGAAGGACCGCTGACGAGCGGGATTAATGCGTCGCGGCCCAGGCTTGGTCTTGTACCGCCTGGGCCTGCCGCATCGCCTGGTCCGATTGCGACCGCACCGCGAGGTTTTCATATTCCTGGGTGTTGATCTCGACACCCGGATTGATGGCGGCGGTGATGTTGCCGATCTCGGACGAGTTGAAATTGGTTTCGATCGGCTTGGAAGCAACGAAGGCTGGCTCTTCGGCCGCGATCCGGTTGATCTCGGCGACCATCGCCCGTTGCCAGAGCCACGGTATGGCAACCAGCATGACGATAGCCAGGAACAGGGCGACGATATAGCGCATGACAGCTCTCCGATCGTCAGCCATGCTCTATAACTCTTAAAGGGAGGTGAGTGCGATGGCCGTCGTCACCGTCTATGCAACCTTCACTTATGCTGGGCAGGCGCAGTCGATCGGCACAACGGTCGTGGAAGAAAGGCTCGCCGCCTGCGTCAATATCCTGCAGCCGTGCCGATCTATCTACTGGTGGGAAGGCGAGGTACAATCCGCGACCGAGACCCCGGCGCTGTTCAAGACTACGCTCGATAAGGCCGACGCCCTCATTTCCCGCATAAGGGAACTGCACAGCTACGACATACCGGCGATTGTCGTCTGGCCGATCGAGCGGCTGTCAGCCGACTTCGGCGATTGGGTGGAAGAGAACGTCCGGTAATGGGTCGCAACAGACTGGTTTCGATCTGCGTGGCAGCAATGCTGCTGATTGGCAGCGCAAAGGCGCAGTCGGACGCCGTCCAGGCCTTCGATGCCCAAGTGCCGTTTGCACCGGTCGTCGCGGACTCGGCGGGCGTGTCCCAGCTCACCTATGAGCTCCACCTAACCAATTTTGCCCGCGAGGCCATCGAGATCAAAAGGGTCGCGGTCGTGAATTCCGAAAGCGGCGACGAAATTGGCGCGGCAACAGGCGATATCCTCGCCGGCTGGATGGGCCGTCCTGGCGGTACGGTCGTGCCGGGCGAGGTTCGAACGATCCAGCCCGGAATGCGTGGCATCGTTTATTTCAATCTACCACTGTCGGGCCCGAAGCCCTCGCAAATTGCCCATCGGATCGAGTTCCGCCTGGTCGGGGAAGCTGACGGCCAATCCCGAACGTCTACTGTCGCCATCGCGACGGTCGATAGGCGACGACCGATCGCGTTGGGTCCGCCGCTCCGCGGCGGCCCATGGGCCGCGGTCTATGCGCCCGAAATGGAGCGCGGGCATCGGCGCGTCGTTTACGCGACGGATGGTGTCGCACGGATTCCGGGCCGATTTGCGATCGACTGGATCAAGCTCGACACAGAGGGACATTCGGCGCCGGAAGGAGCAAAGCGCCTCGACGCCTTCCACGGTTATGGCGCCGAAGTGCTGGCCGTCGCCGATGCAACCGTTGCGGCCGTGCGCAACGACGTTGAGAATGTCGCGCTGCTGGCAGACCTGCCGCGCGTCTCGATCGGCGACGCTTCAGGAAATTATGTTTCACTGGATCTCGGCAATGGGCGCTACGCGTTCTACGAGCACCTCCAGCGCGGCGTGATCGTAAGGCCCGGGCAACGGGTAAGGCGAGGCCAGGTCATCGGCCGCGCCGGCCTAACCGGCCAGGGAAGCTCTCCGCACCTCCACTTCCACGTTGCCAATGCCAATTCCCTGCTGGGGGCCGAAGGCCTGCCGTTCGTGCTGGGTGGCGCAGAAATCCTGGGTAGCTACACTTCGATTGAAGCCTTCGGGCGCGGCGGACCATGGAGTCCGGTCGCAGGGCCGATGCCGAGAGGCCCGTTCGCGCCTGGCCCCAATATGGTTGTTCACTTTCTCGACCGGTAACATTTTACCCGTCAGCAAACCCCCGCTTTTGCTTGACTTTCTGACGCCTCGTCAGCATTAGGCCGCCTCGACGGCGCTACCCCAAGTGGCGCCTCCCGCATTTTTGAGAAGAGGTCCAGCCCATGAAGGCGCTGATGAAGACCACCAAGTCGATCAAGCCGGCCGAGGTGGAGAAGAAATGGCATCTGATCGATGCCGAGAACCTGGTGGTCGGCCGCGTCGCGACGATCATCGCCAACATCCTGCGCGGCAAGCATAAGCCGAGCTTCACCCCGCACGTGGATTGCGGTGATCATGTCGTCGTCATCAACGCCGACAAGGTGCGCTTCACCGGCCGCAAGCTGCAGCAGAAGCTGTACTACAAGCACACCGGCTATGCCGGCGGCCTGAAGGAAGTGCGCGCCGACAAAATCCTCGAAGGTCGCTTCCCCGAGCGCGTGCTTGAGAAGGCCGTAGAGCGCATGATCCCTCGCGGTCCCCTGGGCCGCGACCAGATGCGCGCCCTGCACCTCTACAACGGCACCGAGCATCCGCACGGCGGCCAGAACCCTGAACTGCTCGACGTCGCGTCGATGAACCGCAAGAACAAGGTGGGCGCATAACATGGCTGGCAAGAAGTCCCTTTCCGACCTCGGCTCGCTGACCGGCCAGGAGCCGGAAACCCCGGCCGTCGCCGAGACCCCGGCGGCCGACACCGCCACTGTCGAAGCCACCGACACCGTCGAGGCCCCGGCTCCGGTCGTCACCCAGGCCGAGACCCCGCTGCGCGAGCAGCAGCTTGACAAGTACGGTCGCGCTTACGCCACCGGCCGACGCAAGGACGCCGTTGCGCGCGTCTGGCTGAAGCCGGGCTCGGGCAAGATTGAGGTCAACGGCCGCGATCAGTCGATCTATTTCGCCCGTCCGACGTTGCGCCTGGTGATCAACCAGCCGTTCGACGTCACCGAGCGTGCCGGCCAATATGACGTCGTCGCTACCGTCAAGGGCGGCGGCCTGTCGGGCCAGGCCGGCGCGGTCAAGCACGGCATCGCGCAGGCGCTGTCGCGCTACGAGCCAGCGCTCCGCACCGCGGTTAAGCGCGAAGGCTTCCTGACTCGCGACAGCCGCGTCGTCGAGCGCAAGAAGTACGGCCGGGCCAAGGCTCGCCGCAGCTTCCAGTTCTCGAAGCGCTAGGCGCCTCGCGACCGAAACAAGAAAGGGCGGTCCTTCGGGGCCGCCCTTTTCTTTTGGACCGCCTCGGCTAGGACCGGGTCATGCCCCTCGCCTTCACTCGCCAAGTCAGCCCGCGCATCGTCGAATGCGCCCTTACCCACCTCGATCGCCAGCCGATCGATCCGCATCGGGCCGCTGCCCAGCATGCCGCGTATGAGCAGGCCTTGAGGGACGCCGGATACGAAATCGTTCGCCTGCCCTATCTGGCCGATGATCCCGATGCTGTATTCGTTGAGGACACCGCCCTGGTGCTTGGCGAGCACGCCGTCATCACAAGACCCGGTGCGGCTTCGCGCGCGGATGAGACTCAATCGACAGCTGAAGGGCTCGAACCCTACTTCGCCGTCCATCATTTGGCAGCCGGAACGGTCGACGGTGGCGATGTGCTTCAGATCGGCGGTACGCTTTATGTCGGTCAATCGAGCCGAACGGATGCGGCGGGAACGTCAGCGCTTGACGACGCCGTCACGCCGCTCGGCTATCGTGTGGTGCCGGTCGAGTTAGGACGCTGTCTGCATCTCAAGACCGCAGTGACCTTTGCCGGCATCGATGGAAAAGGCCGCCCTACCCTGCTGGCCAATCCGGAATGGGTCGATCCGGCGTTGTTCGCCGGCACACACCCCCTCCCCGTCGCAAAGGGCGAGCCCTTCTCGGCCAATGTCGTGCGCTTGCGCGACCGGCTGGTCATGGCGGCCGGAAGCCCGGGAACGGCAGGCAAGCTTCGCGATCGTGGATTCAAGGTCGTCGAAGTGGACGTGTCAGAGCTGCAGAAAGCGGAAGCCGGCGGCACTTGCATGAGCCTGATCAGCGACTGAGCCGGGCACGGACCTCCGCTTCGTCAAGCGGCAGCTCGATCCGCTTAAGACGCGCGGTTTGTCCGCTAACAATAGCCAGGCTCGACTTCGGTACGCCCAATGCGCCGGCTAGCAGCTTCACAACCTCGTCATTGGCGGCGCCCTCGGCCGGCGCGGCAGCTACGCGCACCTCGAGAAACGCGCGTCCGCCGGGATCGGTCCTCCATTCGCCGATGCCTGGCCTCGCCGAGCGCGGAGTCACGCGAACACCCAATTTCATGGCCTATCTCCCGCGCCACATGCTAGGCCGCAGATGGCAGACGTCATCTGAAATCTCTCCATTGGAGGCTCGATGTGACCGACGAGATCAACAAGCAACGCCTCGACGGCAAGGTCGCCATCGTGACCGGTGCAACCGGCGGGATCGGCGAAGCCACCGCGAACCTCTTCCTGCAGCTTGGCGCCAAAGTAATGCTGGTCGCGCGCTCGGCCGACAAATTGTCGGCGACTCTCGGCCGCCTGAAGCCGATAGGCGACGTCGAAGGAAGCCTGGCCCAAGCCGCCGATGAGGATAGGTTCGCCGCGGCCGTTAACGCGACTCTCGACCGCTTCGGTGGGCTCGACATCCTGGTCGCAAATGCCGGCACCGAGGGCGCGCTGAAGCCGATCGAAACGCTGTCAGTTGATGAATTCGAGGACACAATGCGCACCAACGTCACCGGCGTCTGGCTGGCGATGAAGCATTGCGTGAAACCGCTGAAGGCGAGAGGCGGCGGTTCGATCGTCGCGCTGTCGTCGATCGCCGGGTGCATCGGTTTCCCCGCGATGGCGCCCTACATCGCCAGCAAGCACGCTGTGTACGGCCTCGTCAAAACGGCGGCGCTGGAGCTCGGCCCATCAAACATCCGGGTCAACGCCGTTGGCCCTGGACCGATCGACAACCGCATGATCGACTCGCTGCAGAACCAATTGGCGCCTGACGATCCCGCAGCCCTGCGCAGCGGGATTGAGGCCGGCATCGCGATGCGGCGCTATGGCACCAATGAGGAAGTCGCCCATCTGATCGCCTTCCTCGCGAGCGACGCCTCGTCCTACTGTAACGGGTCGATCTATATGATCGATGGAGGTTATGTCGCGGCCTGACAGGCCGAGGTGATCAATCAGCCAGCGCCAGCTGTACTTCGTCCGGCGGAGCCGGCTTTGCCGGCCGCAGCAGCAGTACCAGCGGAATTGCTGCAAAGGTCAGCCACATCATGATCCAGAAATCGTCGACATAGGCGATGAAGGCCGCCTGGCGCGTGATTTCGGCATTGGCCAGCGCCACCGCGCTGGAGGCCGGCAGGCCAAAAATGGAAATAACGCCCTGGCTGATCGTCGGCAGGACCTGTTCGGTCACATGGCCGGCCATGTCGGCATGGGCAATCTGCATGTTGCGGGCAAGCAAGGTGGTTACCAGGCTGATGCCGACCGAGCCGCCGATGTTGCGCGACAGGTTCAACAGGCTGGCCGCATGGGTTCTCATCCTTGGGTCCAAGGTGGCGAAGGCAAGGCTCTGCATGGTGACGAATACCAGGCCGAGACCAAGTCCCTGCACCAGTCCCGACCAGACGATCGGTCCGCTGCCCATGTCGATCGCGAAACCGGTCATCATGTGCAGCGACCAGCCCATCAGCGCGAGGCCGAGTGCAACCAGGATGCGAAGGTCAACATTGCCGACCAGCCGGCCCGCGACCAGCATCGAGATGAGCGTCCCCACGCCGCGCGGCGCGGTCATGATCCCCGCCTGCAGCACCGAATATCCGTAAAGGCTCTGGAGCAACGGCGGCAGCAGCGCGAGGCCGGCCAGCAGCAGCACGCCGGTGACCACCATGAAGGCGAGTCCGAGTGCGAAATTACGATCGGCAAATAGCGAACGGTCGAAGATCGGCTTCTTTGACGTGAGCGTGTGGACCACGAACATCCACCCGGCGGCAGCGAACAAGGCCAACTCGATCCAGATTTCGACGCTCTCGAACCAATCCTCATGCTGGCCGCGGTCGAGCATCAGCTGAAGCCCGGCAAGCGCCAGGCCGAGCAGTCCGAATCCGAGCAGGTCGAAGCGATGATTGGTCTTAGGGCTCTTCGGCATGAATCGCAGGATCATCAGCGCCGCCAGCGATCCGATCGGGATGTTCACCAGGAATACCCAGCGCCAATCGAAACTGTCGGTCAGCCAGCCTCCCAGCACAGGACCAAGGATCGGACCAATCATGACCCCGCCGCCGAACAGCGCCATCGCCCGGGCATGACGCTCGGGCGGGTTGATGTCGAACAAGGTCGCCTGGGACAGCGGGACGAGAAAGGCGCCGCTGACCCCCTGGATGATGCGGAAGCCAACCATTTCCGGCAGGGACTGGGCAACGGCGCAAAGGAGGGAGGCGAAGGTAAAGCTCACCACCGACCAGAACAGCAGCCGCTTCCGCCCCACCCGGTCGGCCAGCCAGCCGGAGATCGGCAGGGCGATCGCCGAGGCAACGATATAGCTGGTCAGCACCCAGTTGATGCTCTCCTGGGTCGCGCCGAGGCTGGCCTGCATGTGCGGCAGCGCAACGTTGGCGATGGTCGTATCCAGCACCTGGATGAGTACGGCCAGCATCACCGCGATGGTGACAAGCAGGCGACGGCCCGGATCGAGCTGATGCTCGATGGTCATGGGCTTAGTTTCCGGCGACGCGGACGGTGACGGTCGAGCTCAGGCCGGCGATCATCTCGCGCGGCGGCTGTTTGTCGAATGCGATGCGCACTGGAACCCGCTGGGTCACCTTGACCCAATTGCCGTTGGCGTTCTGGGCCGGGAGTACCGAGAACTCGCTACCGGTGCCCGATCCGATCGACGCAACGCGGCCCTGGATCTTGATGCCGGGATAGGCATCGAACTCAACTACGGTCGGCTGACCGACCGCCATACTGGCGAGGTCACCCTCCTTGAAATTGGCTTCGACCCAGGCCTGCTTGTCGCCGACGATGGACAGCATCGACACACCGGTGATCGCAGTCTGGCCCACGAGAAGGCGGTCTGATTGGGCGACAATACCGTTGGTCGGGGCACGGACGACGGTATGAGCGAGGTCGAGCCTTGCCTTCTCAACGGCAGCTATGGCGGCGGCGATTTGCGGCTGATCGCCGCGGGGAGATATCGCCGCCGCCGCGTTTTCCGACTTGGCGCGTGCATTGGCCAAGTCGGTCCGCGCTTCCGTGAGATCATTAAGTGCGTCGTCATATGCGGCTTTGGTCGTGAAGCCGTCCTTCATCAGCGCCGCCTGCCGGTCAAAGGCGCGGCGGTTGACGGCCAGATTGGCCTCGGCCCCCTGGATATCCGCCGCCGTGCCCGCAGACTGGACATAGAGCTGGTTGGTTTGCAGCTTGGCCGCCGCCAGTTGCGCCTCGGCCGCATGCAGCGCCGCCTGGAACGGCGCCGGGTCGATCCGGTAGAGGACGTCGCCCTTGTTCACATGTTGGTTCTCACGGACAAAGACGGCGACGACCGGGCCGTTGACCTGGGTCGAAATGGCGGTGACGTCCTGCTTCACATAGGCGTTGTCGGTGGAAACGGTCGCGCCGCTGGTCAGCCAGAAATAGAACCCGGCAACCAGGATCAGCAGCGGTATGGACAGCATCAGCGCCAGCCGGCGCCGCGGCTTCTGCTCCAGCTCGGCAGGCGTTTCGGCAGCGATGGTCGACGCAACACTACTCATCTTGTTCATGCCGATTTCCTCTGGGCAGCCTCAGCGCGGCCGATATTGTCCCGCATCCGCGCCAAGCCGGCGCGCATCCCTTCCAGCTCCTCAATGTCGAAATCGGCGAAGGCGTCGTCCGACATTTCCTCCGCCAGGTCCGTAAGTCTGGCAAAAATCGGCCCGGCCTTTTCGGTGAGTTCGACGCGCCAAGCGCGGCGATCGACCGGGTCAGCCTTGCGCACGACCAGTCCCGCTTCCTCCAATCGATCGATGATCCGGCCGGCGGTGATCGGCTCGACGTCCAGCCGCTCGGCCAATTCCACTTGCTTGAGGCCTGGCGTGTGGCCCAGCCAGGCCATCACCCGCCATTGCGCCGTGGTAACGCCGAGCGCGGACGCGCGCCGGTCATAGTAGCGGCGCATTGCGCGGTAGGTCTCACCGATTTCCCAGGCAAGTTCTTTCATAACGCCGCATATAATAAGCGTGCTTACTATTTCAAGTGTGTCTTGCCAGCGCCACAATCAGGCGGCAAGCGGGGCCCTCATGACAGAACAGAACAATATCGAATCCATCCTAGACGAACTCGAATCCCGCTACGAAGCCTCGGTCAGCCGCCTGCGAAAGGCCCTGACCCAATATGCCAAAAAAGGGATTCGCCCCGACTCCGCGGCCCGCGATGGCGGCGCATTCGCTTATCCCGAACTACGCATCGAATATGACCCCGATACGCCGCAGCCCACCCCGGACCGCGCCTTCGCCCGATTGAATCAGCCCGGCATCTACACCGCTTCGATTGCCCGCCCTGCCCTGTTCCGCGACTATTTGCGCGAACAACTCGAGCATCTCGTCCGCGATTATCCGGTCGAGGTCAGCGTAGGCACGTCGGCCAGCGAAATCCCTTACCCTTATGTCCTCGACGGCGGCGAACTCGACCTCCAGGGCATTTCGACGGTCGAGCTGTCGCGCTGGTTCCCGTCGACCGACCTGATCCATATTGGCGACGAGGTGGTTGACGGCGCCTGGGACGTGACGCTCGACCCGACCCGGCCACTGGCGCTGTTCGACGCGCTCCGCACCGACTTCAGCCTGGCACGCCTCAAACATTATACCGGTACGCCGACCGAGCATTTCCAGCGCTTCGTGCTGTTCACCAACTATGTCCGCTATGTCGACGAGTTCGTGCGCTTCGCCGTCGGCGCACTGCGTGACCCGGACAGCCGCTTCACCGGCCTATCGGTTCCGGGCGGCATCTACGAGCATGGCGACCTTGCCGACGCCGAAGAGCAGATCGCTGCCGGCGTGTGGCGGCGGCACCAGATGCCGGCCTATCACCTGATGACCCCGGATGGCGACGGCATCACCCTGGTTAACATTGGCGTCGGCCCGTCCAACGCCAAGACGATCTGCGACCATATCGCGGTGCTTCGGCCCGAGGCCTGGCTGATGATCGGGCATTGCGGCGGCCTTCGTCCCAGCCAGACGATCGGCGATTATGTCCTTGCCCACGCCTATCTGCGCGACGACCATATCCTCGATGACGTGCTTCCGGTCGAAGTGCCCATCCCCGCGATTGCCGAGGTCCAGACCGCACTGTTCAACGCGGCGCTGGCCGTCACCGGCGAGGATGAGGACAGCGTCAAGAAGCGGCTTCGCACCGGCACCGTGGTGACCACCGACGACCGCAACTGGGAGCTGCGCTACACCTTGTCGGCACTGCGCTTCAACCAGAGCCGGGCGGTGGCGATCGACATGGAATCGGCCACGGTCGCGGCCCAAGGCTACCGCTTCCGCGTTCCCTATGGGACGTTGCTTTGCGTTTCCGACAAGCCGCTCCACGGCGAGCTGAAGCTGCCCGGCCAGGCCAACGCCTTCTACGAACGGGCGATCAGCCAGCATCTCAGGATCGGTATCGAAACGCTCGATATCCTCCGCAACGAAGGCGACGGCCTGCACAGCCGCAAATTGCGCAGCTTCGACGAGCCGCCGCTGCGCTAGGGCGCCAGGTTGCGGGTCCGCCCGAGCTTCGGAACGGGCTGCCCCTTATTGAGCCACGCCTCAAGGGCATCGAGGTCCAGCCCGCCGTCGGCGATCACCTTCGCGTCGGCCAGCACGGAATAGCCGTCGCCGCCGGAGGCGAGAAAATTGTTGACGGTGATGAGGTAGCTCGCGTCAGCCCTGATGGCTTTGCCGTTCAGTCGCATGCCGACGATCCGCTGCCCCTTGGGTTTCGAGAGGTCATAGTCGAAGGCGAAGGTGGCCGACGGCACCATTAGCCGCGATTTAGATCCGGGCGCATAGCTGTCCGCGGTGAATTGTTGTTCAAGCATCTCCTTGAGCTGCCGGCCGGTCAGCTCCAGCACGACCAGCCCGTTGCCGAAGGGCTGGAGCTCGAAAATCTGGCCGAAAGTGATGCGGCCCTGTCCATCGGGGATCAGGCCCGTCCGAACGCCGCCTCCGTTCATGAAGGAGGCCTGCGCTCCAAGCTTCCGGGTCGCGGCAAGCTGCGCATCGGCGATCAAATTGGCAGCCGGTGTCTCATCATCAAATTCGCTGTTTGCCGCGGGTCCCGCGAGCCTTCCAACCACTCGGGCGGCGGCCGGCGCGGCGGCGGCCACGTATCGGTCTACGATCTGCTTGACCCCGGCGTCGGCCTGGTCGCGAGTCACCGGGACATTGGTCGCCTCGACGCTGACCACATGCTTGAAGCTTGTCGTGTAATTGAGGCGAATGTCGGTGACCAGATAGCCGTATTTTCCGGCGCTGGTCAGCATTCTCCAGCTGCCGCCGGGAGCCTGGCGCGAGCAGGCGTAGGCATAATGGGTGTGGCCCGACACGACGACCGAGAAGGCCGGATCGATGCCGTCGATGATCGGCAATATGCTGCCTGCAAGGCCTGGGCAGCCCTTGACGTTATAGGTCGGAGTTACCCTGGCGCCCTGGTGGATCAGCAGCACCAGAGTGTCCGCGCCCTCGGCCTTCAGCGCCTGCGCGGCCTCGTTCGCGGCCTTGATCTCGTCCTCGAAGGTGAGCCCGCGCACGCCGGCAGGAGACACCAGGATGCCGGTATCCTTCAGCGTCATGCCGACGAAGCCGATCTTGACCGGGCCCATCTGGCGGATGGCGGTGCCGGGAAACAAGGTCTGTCCGGATTTGTCCTTCACATTGGCTGCAAGGAATTTGAACTTGGCGCCGGTAAAAGCCGGATCAACCGCGCACGGTTTTCGCGTGGTCAGCTCCTGACAGCCGCCATTCTGCATCCGCTTCAGCTCTTTGCTGCCCCGGTCAAACTCATGATTGCCGACCGCGTTCAGATCGAGCCCGATCTCGTTCATCGCCAGGATGGTCGGCTCGTCGAGATAGTAAGCGCTGGCCAGCGGCGATGCGCCGATCAGGTCGCCCGCCGATACTGTGATGGTCGGCACGTCCGCCTTGCGCAGTTCTCGCAGCTTGGCGGCAATTTGCGCCGCGCCGCCGAGAGGCAGCATCTGGCCGTTGAGCTCGATCGGCTCCCTGGGGCCTTCGATATTGCCGTGAAAGTCGTTGATGGCGAGGATCTGGATGGTCGAAATTGCGGGCAGTGCCGGAGGCGGGACCGGTTGTGCCTCCTGCTTCGGCGTCGACGCGCAGGCGGCGAGCGCAAAGGACAAAGCTCCAAACGCAAACTTCTTCATGTCGCATCCCGTCATTGCGAGCGAAGCGAAGCAATCCAGTCTGGATTGCCGCGTCGCTACGCTCCTCGCAATGACGCCGAGGCTTGTCGAGACTATTTGAAGGCTTCATGACCACAGCCATGACCGACGAACAACTCATCTCCGCCGCCCGCGAAGCTGCGCTGGAGGCCTATGCCCCCTACTCCCGCTTCTTCGTCGGCTGCGCGATCGAGAGCATTGACGGACGGGTAGTGACCGGCGTCAATGTCGAGAATGCCTGCTACCGCCTCGGCGTCTGCGCGGAGCAGAGCGCGCTATCCGCCGCACAGCTTGCCTTCGGCCTGAATAACGTCGCGCGGATCGCGGTGGCGGGCGGCAATGTCCAGGCTGGCGCGCTGTTCGGCGAAGGCACCGTCACCCCCTGCGGCGGCTGCCGCCAGGCGATCTATGAAGCGTCATGCCTGTCGGGCCGCGACATCGAAATTATCTGTTCCAACGGCGAGGCCTCAGCCGTCGAGCGCCATTCCATTTCGACCCTCCTCCCGCATGGGTTTGGGCCGGCGAACCTCGCCGACGCCGGCTAGCGCTTGCGAACGAACTCGGCACGCAGGACGAGACCCCTGATGCCCTCGCGGCGGCAATCGATTTCCTGCGGATCGCCGGTCAGCCGGATCGACTTGATCAGCGTGCCGCGCTTGAGCGTCTGACCAGCGCCCTTGACCTCAAGATCCTTGATCAACGTGACCTGGTCGCCATCCGCGAGCAGGTTGCCGACCGAATCGCGAACTTCGACCGTGTCAGCGACCGCACGTCGCGCGCGCAACTCGGAGGCAGGCAACCACTCGCCCGTCTCTTCGTCATAGGCATAATCGTCGTCGCTCACTTCAGCTTGATCTCCTTGAGCCGCTCCTGGAGATAGTCGTCGGCGGTGATCGGCGGCTCCTTCGGCTGCTCGCCCGGCGGGACGGTGCCCGGCAGCGCTTCGATCAGGAAATCCGAGCGGAAGTGGAGGAAATAAGGCATCGAATAGCGCGCATGGCTGGCCCGATCGGGTGCCGGGTTGACCACGCGGTGGGTGGTTGAGCGCAACAAGCCGTTGGTCAGCCGCTGCAGCATGTCACCAATGTTGATCACCAGCTCGCCGTGGCGCGACACGACCGGAATCCAGCGGCCATCCTTCGTCTTCAGCTCCAGCCCCGCTTCCTCAGCGCCAAGCAGCAAGGTGATGGTGTTGATATCCTCATGCGCGCCAGCGCGGATGTGCTCGCCGGTCGGCTCGGTCTGCGCCGGATAATGAAGCAGCCGCATCACCGAATTGCCGTCCTTCACGGTGTCGGTGAAATAATCCTCGTCGACCCTGAGGAAGCGGGCGATGGCACGCAGCACCTTGAGGCCGGCTGTGTCGAATTCCTCAAACAGTTCGAGGAACGTGGCCTTGAAGCTCTGGATCTCGGCCGGCCAAATGTTGGGCGGCATGCTGGATTCATATTTGTGGCCGGCCGGGAGCTCACGGCCGACGTGCCAGAATTCCTTGAGGTCAGACGCCTTCAGGCCCTTTGCCGTCTCGATGCCGAACGGGGTGTAGCCGCGCGCGCCGCCTTGGCCTTCGATGAAGTAATTCCTCTTCGCTTCCTCGGGGAGCGCGAAGAACTCCTTCGATTTCTGCTCGGCGCGATCGATCAGGTCTTGCGGGATGCCATGGTCGCGGATCACCGCGAAGCCGTAGTCGACGAAGCTTCGGCCCAGCTCCTGCGCAAAGCCGTCGGGGTCCTTGTCCGCATCGGCGAGCGAAACGGAGGCGATGTGGTCGGTGGTGAGAACGTCGGTCATGTCAGGCTCTTAGCAAAGTATCAGGCAATCATCAGCCCGGCGAGGGCCGCGCTCATCAGGTTGGCGAGCGAACCAGCGAGGAGCGCGCGCAGGCCCAGCCTGGCGATCATCGGCCGCTGGTTGGGCGCTAAGTTGCCGGTCACCGCCATTTGGATCGCGATTGATGAGAAATTGGCGAAGCCGCACAGGGCGAAGGTGATAATCGCCCGGCTGCGTTCGCTAAGCGCCGCGGCAGGCCCTGCAGCATTTCCGAGGTCGATGAAGGCGACGAATTCGTTCAAGACGATCTTGGTGCCGAACAGGCCGCCGGCGACACCCGCCTCGCTCCACGGTATGCCGATCAGGTACATCACCGGCGAGAACAGCGTTCCGACGATTTGCTGGAAACTGAGGTCCGGTCGGCCGAACCAGCCGCCGACCCCGCCCAAAATGCCGTTGGCAAGCGCGACGAGCGCCACGAACGCCAGCACCATGGCGCCGACCGCGACCGCCAGCTTGACGCCGGTCTGGGCGCCTTGCGCCGCGGCCATGATGATGTTGGCCGGCCGCTCGCCTTCCTCAAAGGTGTGAACCTCAATGTCGTCCTCGGGAGCGGCGGTCGCGCCGCCTTTTAGCTCCAGCTCGCCCTCGGCCGGCGGCTCATCGGGCATGATCAACTTGGCCATGAAGATGCCGCCCGGTGCCGACATGAAGGCGGCGGCGAGCAGGTAAGGGAGGTAGCGTTCGCCAAGCAGGCCGGCATAAGCCGCAAGGATGGTTCCAGCGACGCCGGCCATGCCGACGCTCATCAGCGTGAACAAATGACTTGGCGGGAGCGCGGAAAGATAGGGCCGGACGACCAGGGGGCTTTCCGACTGGCCCACGAATATGTTCGCGGCCGCACCGAGCGATTCGACCCGGCTAACACCCGTCACCCAGCCGATCGCGCCGCCGACCCACTTCACGATCCGTTGCATGATGCCGAGGTGGTAGAGGATCGCCACCAGCGACGCGAAGAACACGATCACCGGCAGAGCGGCGATGGCGAAAGTATGCGCGAGCGGATTGGCGGCGGTCGGCCCAAACAGGAATTCGGTGCCCTTGGTGGCATAGCTCAGCAGGCTGGCAACGCCATCCGACATGCCCTGGATGACCGCCCGGCCACCGCTCGTCCGAATGACCAGGAACGCGATGACAGCCTGCAGCGCAAAGGCCGCGCCGACCACGCGCAGCTGGATCGCCTTGCGATTCGAAGAGAAGGCGACAGCGATCAGGATGATGGCGGCGATCCCCGCCAGCCCGAGCAGATATTGATTCATGAAACGCGACCCCTCCCCGAGCGCGATTACCAAGTAACGCCTTGTTCCGCGCTTTTGGCCGCCGCGTCCAGTAGGTCCAGTGCTTCTGCGGGAGTTTCGGCCTTCAGCATCTGCCGCCGCCGCGCCTGGCTCAGGAAGCCACTGTCGCGGACATGATCCATGAAGTCGGCAAGGTCGTTCCAGAAACCGTGGACGTTGAGCAGGCAGAAGGGCTTGGCGTGATAGCCGAGCGCATTCCAGGTCCAGGCCTCGAACATCTCGTCGAGCGTACCGATGCCGCCCGGCAGGCAGACGAAGCCGTCGCACAGCTCGGTCATCTTCGCCTTGCGCTCATGCATGTTGGCGACGGTGTGAAGCTGGCTCAGGCCGGTGTGCGCGACCTCATGGTCGACCAGCGCCTGCGGGATGACGCCAAATACCTTGCCGCCCGCCGCCAGCATTTCGTCGGCGATGATGCCCATCAGGCCCAGCCTCCCGCCGCCGTAGACCATGTCGATTCCGCGCACTGCCATCTCGCGCACCAGCGCGCGGGCCATCTCGGCAAAGGCCGGATCGCTGCCCGGCGCGGAGCCGCAATAGACGGCGAGTTTCTGGATGCTCATAGCTGTACTAGCGCTTTTAGGTCGGCGATCGGCCGGGCGCCATAATGCTGGATGACCTCAGCCGCTGCGATTGCGCCGGTCCACAGACAGCGCTCCAGTGAGGCACCCTTGCAGCGCGCGGTCAGGAAGCCGGCAGCGAACAGGTCGCCGGCGCCGGTCGTGTCGACGACCTCGCCGACAGGCGCGGCCGGGATGGAGATGCGCTTGCCATTCTCGATCGCGATGGCGCCATCCGGCCCCTTGGTCACAACCAGAGTCGGCACCTTGATGCTTAGATCGGTCATTGCAGTCTTGAGGTCGGCGCGGCCGGTCAGTTGCAGTGCCTCATCTTCGTTGCAGAACAAGAGATCGACCCCGCCGCTGTCGATCATTTGACCGAAGCTTTCTTTGCGGCCCGCGATGCAGACGCTTTCGCTCAAGGTGAAGGCAACGCGGCGGTTGGCAGCATGGGCAATCCTGATCGCCTCCATCATTGCCGCGCGCGGCTTGTCCGGGCCGAACAGATAGCCTTCCAGGAACAGAATCGAGGCCGAAGCGATCAGCTCGCGATCGAGCCCATTGGCGCTGAGCTCGTGACTCGCCCCGGGACAAGTGTTCATCGTCCGCTGTCCATCCGGCGTGACGAGGATCAGGCAGCGCCCGGTCGGCGGACCGTCGATCAGCGGCGGCGTGTCGAAGTGCACGCCGAGCGCGTGCATGTCATGCTCGAAAATCATGCCGAGCTGGTCTTCGGCGACCTGGCCGATGAAGCCCGCACTGCCGCCCATCGCCGCAACACCGGCCATGCTGTTCGCGGCGGACCCGCCCGACATTTCACGCGCCACGCCCATCGCCGCATAGAGCTGGTCGGCTTCCACCGGCGTGAGCATCTGCATCGACCCCTTGGGCAGTTCATGCGCCCGGATAAAGTCGTCGTCGCAGTCGGCGATGACGTCGACGATGGCATCTCCCATGGCGACGATATCAAGCTTGGCATCGGCCATGGTGTGGTCGCGCAATCCCTGGGCAAGTGGCCGAAATGGCGCGCCCGCCTAACCGTGCGTTCAATAAGCGTCAAACGGAAATGCCTTGCGAGCCGCGCGGGAGCCGCTAGCAATCGCGCATGACCGACCAAGCCGCTTCGCCGCCCGCCATTCCCCGCTCCCTGTTCGCACTTGCCGTTTTCTATGGCGGCATGGTGTGTATCGCCGGCGTGCTGGCCAACAAGCAGGTCGCGGTCGGGCCCCTGGCTGTGGAAGCCGGCATTTTCGCGTTCCTGATGCTGGTCACGACCTCCAGCGCGGTGGCTGAGCTGCATGGCCAGGACACCGCCAAGCGGCTGGTAATGCTGGGCTTCGTGCCGCTGATCGCATCCGTATTGCTGACTCTGCTGGTGCTGGCCGCTCCGCCGTCACACGACATGCCGGCCGAGCGCTTGTCGGCCTTCAATACCATGATGACATCGACGCCGCGGATCTGGGTCGGCGGCATCATCGCTTATGGCGTGTCGACGCTGCTCAACGTCACAATTTTCGGCCGCTTGAAGGCACGGGAAGGTGCGAAGCTGCTCTGGCTGCGTGCCGGGATTGCGAGCGTCCTGTCGCAGATTGTCGACACGTTGCTGTTCATCTCGATCGCCTTCTACGGGGTGTTCCCGATCGGGAACCTCTTGCTTGGCCAGATGCTGGCAAAGGTGGTCCTGTCGGCGGTGCTGGTGCCCTGGCTCATCTATGTGTTCGTGGCGATCGGCCGCAAGCTTGATGCTGCTAACTGACTCACAGCGTTGCGGAATCGCATCAGCGCCAGATTCAATTTCGCGGCTGTCACAAAACTGTAGAAACGAGCAGGTCTAGCCCTTAATGCAAGTCGCGGGGGGTATCGCAACGGGGTGGGATTTTTTTGCAACGTTAAGTGAGAAAGTGGCGCCCGGAAAGGGTAGTCACCCGATTGTCTAATTCGACCCCTAGCTGCCCGAACGTCCGACTAAAACGGTTACAGTCAACATTGGGGTCAATCGTGAAAAAACTGATCTTGCTCGCTTCGACGGCCATCTTTTTGCCGTCCGCCGCCTTCGCCCAGTCAACCGGTACGACAACGACCGAAGAGGACCGGGAAATCGTCGTCACCGCCACACGCACCTACCAGGGTGTCGACGGCATCGTGGTTCCTGACACGACCAAGGCGAAGGGCCTGATCACCCAAGAGCTTATCCAGAAGCAATCGCCCGGCCAGACGATCCTCAACGTGATCAACCTCATCCCGAGCGTGAACTTCACCAACTCGGATCCGTATGGCAGTTCGGGCGGCAATATCCGCATCCGCGGCTTCGACGGCAACCGCATCAGCCTGACCTTTGACGGCGTGCCGCTCAACGACAGCGGCAACTACGCCATCTTCTCCAACCAGCAGCTCGATCCGGAGCTGATCGAACAGGTCAACGTCGGCCTCGGCGTCACCGACGTCGACTCGCCGACGGCCTCGGCCGCCGGCGGCACCGTCAACTATCGTACGCTGATCCCGTCGAAGACGCTCGGCGCCCGCGTGTCGGGGTCGCTCGGCGATTTCGACTATTATCGCATCTTCGGCATGATCGAGACCGGCGAAGTCGGTCCCTGGGGCACGCGCGCCTGGATCTCCGCCAGCCGCGCCCGCAACGACAAGTTCAAGGGCCCCGGGGAGATCTACAAGAAGCAGTACAACGCCCGTATCTATCAGCCGCTGGGCAATGGCGGCGACTTCATCTCCATCGCCGGCCACTACAACAAGAACCGCAATAACTTCTATCGCAACCCGTCGATTACCGACCTTCGCGGTGTATTGGGATCGGCGGAAATCCCGGTGATCAACAACACCACCTTCCCGACCCCCGAGAATCCTCTGGCGATCGGCGCGCTGACCGATACGCAGTGGGACCATGTCTTCGACTTCGATAACCTTGCGTCATGCAATCGCACCATCGCGGGACCCGGAATTCAGAATGACAATGGCGGAACCGGGCCCAACGGCACCGGTCCAAATGCGCCCGCGCTTCCTGCGTCCGGCTTCGGCTCGACGGCAAACAATCCGCTGAACAGCTCAAGCTGCACCAATTATTTCAACGTCCGCATCAACCCATCGAACACGGGCAACATCCGTGGCCAGTCGCGCTTCACGCTGTCGGACAGCATGATCCTGACTGTCGACCCTAGCTTCCAATATGTGTTGGCCAATGGCGGCGGCTCGACGACGCTGGCTGAAAACAGCTTGCGCGCTCGCGGCGGTACCCCTGCCAGCCCGGGCGTCGACTATAACGGTGACGGCGATACCGTTGATACCATTCGCTTCTTCACGCCGAACAATACCAATACCCATCGCTACGGCCTGACCAGTTCCTTCATCTGGGACGTCGCCAAGGGACACCGCATTCGCGTCGCCTACACCTATGACCGGGCCAAGCATCGGCAGACCGGCGAGTGGGGCTTCCTCGAAGCCAATGGCGATCCGGAAAGCGTCTTCTCCGGCCGAAATGCTCGTCCGGTGCTGACCGCCGACGGGTTCCAGATCCAGCAGCGGGACCGCCGGTCGATCGCCCTGCTCAACCAGATTTCGGGCCAGTATATCGGCAAGTTCTTCGACGACGACCTGCGGGTCGAAGTCGGCATCCGCCGGCCCTTCTTCAAGCGTGACCTGGAAACCTTCTGCCCGATCCAGGCAGCGGACGGGTTCGCCTATTGCACCAGCGAGGCGATCAATGCCTTTGATCCGCTGTTCGTGGTGCCCGGCGGTACTCCGGCCGGGTCGATCCCGGTCTACGTCAACCAGGGCGACCCGCTGCCGACCAACGCGGCCTATCGTCCGCTCTATCGCCCGTTCAAAGCCGACTATAAGTTCGGCAAAATCCTGCCGAGCGTCGGCTTCACCTATCGCATTACCGACCCGATCAGCATCTTCGGCAGCTGGGCGAAGGGCTTTTCAGCTCCACGCACCGACAACCTCTATCGCGCACCGGTGGTCGAGGTGGATCCGGAAGAGACTAACGCGTTCGACCTTGGTGCGCGCTACACCGACAATATGATCCAGGCGCAGGCCACGCTGTGGAAGATTTCTTACAAGAACCGCATCGTGACGTCGTTCAACACGGACCTCGGCATCTCGATCGACCGTAACGTTGGCAAGGTCGACAGCTGGGGCATCGACGGCAGCATCGCCATCAAACCCTTCCGGCAGCTGTCATTGCTGGCGCTTGCCAGCTACATCGATACCGAGCTGAAGGAAGATGTCGAGATGGGCACGTCCACTGCGGCGGCACTGCCGGCGGGCTTGTTCTTCTGCGATGGCACGCCGCCCGTCGGCGCGACGCGAGAAACGACCTGCGCCCCGACCAAGGGCAAGATGGTCACCGAAACGCCGCACTGGCAGTTCGGCGGCCGCGCCAACCTGGAGCTGGGACCGGTCGAGATGGGTGCGCAGTTCAAGCGGGTCGGTTCGCGCTTTGCCACCGATACCAACGACGTCAAGGTTAAGGGCTATTTGCTGGTCGACCTCGACGCCCGCCTCAACATGGGCTTCCTGTCGGACACGTTTAAGAAGACCTATCTGCAGGCGAACCTGATCAACGCCACCAACGAGAAATACTTCGGCAACATCTCGACCCAGATCAACGCCAGCGGCGGCCCCAACTTCTCGGTTGGTAGCCCGCGGACGTTCCTGGCCACGCTGAACGTCGGCCTCTAACCGGATCAGCAGGAATTTCGGGCGCCGCTCCTTTGGGAGCGGCGCCCTATTCTTTTGTGCGCTCTCCGAAACCAACACGGATTGGCAGATTTCCGCGAAACTAAGCCGCGTTCAATTCGTTACACCCCCGTGCGATTGGCCTCCTTTTCGCACACACCTTGAGTGCGTGTCGTTGTTCAGCACTCACGCTGCCGGTGGAAGGGCGGACGCAGCCCGTGGAGCGCTGCGCCCGCCCTGTTCATTGCATGATTGGCTGAATGATGTCGTCCGCTCGCCGATGCGTGCGGCGCTCCATGCTCGCCCGTCCTCCGGACGGCGTGTGGGTGGAGCGGGTAACGGGAATCGAACCCGTGCGTTCAGCTTGGGAAGCTGACAGGCTACCATTACATCATACCCGCTCGAGGGCATGCGGGCGCCGATTGCCACGCGATGGCAGCGCTGGTCAACCAACCTTGTAAGTTTCAAATAACAACTTATCATCTATCTTGTAATCGACACAGGCTGGATTAGGGCCCCGATGGTTCAAGGACAGGCGGCGGGCATGACACAGCCCTACCAATTCAAGCCGCATGAGCGACCGGTCATCCCCGGCTCGCCCTATAATCCTGACCATCCCACAGGCCGAATGTGGGCATATGGCGCCATCGGCATGCTGGCTGGCCTCACCGGCGGGCTCGGCAACTCGCTGGTTACCGCCAACCTTGCCTTCTTCCAGGGAACGCTTGGCCTCACCGCGGAAGAGGCAGCCTGGATTCCTGCCGCCTATGTGATGACGAATATCTGCGCCAATCTGGTGCTGGTGAAATTCCGCCAGCAGTTCGGGCTGGCCCTGTTCGTCCGGCTGGTCCTGGTCGGCTATGTGCTAACCACGCTGGTGCACCTGTTCGTCCACGATTTCTGGTCCGCAATCCTGGTTCGCGCGGTCAGCGGCATTGCCGGCGCCGGCCTGATCACGCTGTGCATCCTCGGAATGTTCCAGGCGATGCCCGGACCGAAGCGCCTTTACGCGATCCTCGTCGGGATCAGCGTACCGCAACTCGCCACTCCCCTGGCCCGAGCCTTGGCGCCCAGCCTGCTCGAATGGGGCGATTGGCGTATGGGCTATTTCTTTGAGCTGGGATTGGCGCTGCTGACCTTGGCGGCGGTGCTGCTGTTGCCGTTGCCGCCCAGCGAGCGGGAAAAGGCGTTCGAGAAGATGGATTTCGTGACGATCGGGCTGCTGTTCCCGGGCGTCGCCTTGCTGTGCGCCGTACTTGGGCTGGGACGGACGCTCTGGTGGACCGAGGCCCCGTGGATCGGATGGGCGTTGATCGCCTCAATCCTGCTGATCGTTGCCGGAATTGCCGTCGAGCATCGCCGGTCGAATCCCCTGCTCCAGACACGATGGCTTAGCCAGTGGGTCATCATCCGGATCGCACTCGTCGCCATTTCGATCCGGATCTTGCTGGCAGAGCAGAATGTCGGATCGATTGGGTTGCTGACGTCGCTCGGCATGGGGGTCGATCAGTTCCAGACCCTCTACATCATCGTCACCCTTGCATCGCTGGCGGGGCTGGCGACCGCTGTCGTCGCCTTCCGCCCGCAGTATCCCGCCCGACTGATCCAGATCGCCTGCCTGCTGATTGCGACTGGAGCCTTCCTCGATTCCGGAGCGACCAATCTCACGCGGCCGGAGAATGTCTATTTCAGCCAGGCCCTGATCGGCTTCGGCGCCCTGCTGTTCATCGGCCCGGCGATGGGCATCGGGGTGTCGCGGACCTTGCTAGCCGGGCCGCAGAATTTCATCACCTGGATTGTCCTGTTCAGCGCCACGCAGAACCTGGGCGGCCTGATCGGAACGGCGGTATTCGGGACATTTCAAACGATCCGCGAGAAATTCCACTCCCATAGCCTGGTCGAGCAGATACTGATCACCAACCCGGCGGCGGCAAGCCGGTTGTCGGGCAGCGCGCATCAGGTGGATGCAGTGGTGGGCGATCCGGCCTTGCGCTCGGCCGAGGGCATAGTCTTGCTTGGCCGGCAAGTGACGCGTGAAGCCAATATTCTGGCCTATAATGACCTCTTCCTGGTGATCGGCATCCTCGCCTGCATGCTGTTCCTGTGGGGCGTTTCGATCGAGGTTCGAATGCGTCGGCGCGGTGAAATCTCACCCATCGTACTGCTGGCGCAACGTATGGCGGCCATGACCGCGGCCGCTCAGAGTGAAGGAAAGCCAGCATGACATCGGTCGATGAAACCGCAACCCTGGCGGCGCCTGCGGATGCGGCACCTGCGCCTGCCGCGCTGTCGCCAAAACCGGCCGCTCCGGCACAGCCCGTGGAGGAATCGCAGCCGATGGCGCCGGACCGCTGGAATCCGCTGGCCCGGACGCGGCTTACCAACGCCCTGATCATCCTCCTCATCCTGGGCGCAATCGGAGCAATCCTCTACGCCTGGCAATTGCCTCCGTTTGGCGGCCGCTATGAGCAAACCGACAACGCATATGTCCGTGGCCAAACGACCGTGATCAGCCCGCAAGTCTCGGGATATGTGTCCGATGTCGCCGTCCAGGATTTTCAAATCGTCCGGGCCGGCGACGTGCTCGTCCGCATCGAAGATCGCATCTACAGCGCCAGGGTTGCGCAGGCCCGCGCTAATGTGCTGACCCAGTCGACCACATTCGACAACAGCACCCAGGCGCAGCGCGCCAAGGAAGCCAATGAGCTGGCGGAGGACGCCGCCATCGCCAACGCACAGGCCCAGCTGGTCAAGGTCCAGGCCGATATGCGGCGGACGGATGCCCTGATTGCCCATGGCTGGGTCACGACACGCGATCGAGATCAGCAGCTTGCAGCCCTTCGCGCCGCAGAAGCGCAACTCCGGCAGGCGCGGGCAAACCGCGAAATCGGCCGGCAGGACGTCCGGTCAGTCGTTGTCGGCCGGTCCGGCCTTAACGCCAATGTTGAGGCAGCCAGAGCCCAGGTACGGCTTGCGGAGATCGATCTCAATCACACGGTGATCCGCGCGCCCCAGGCGGGACAGCTGAGCGAAATCGGTGTTCGGCGGGGCCAATATGTCACTGCAGGAACGCAGTTGATGTTCCTGGTTCCCCGGTCACCCTGGATCATCGCCAATTTCAAGGAAGCACAGACCCGCAAGATGCGGGTCGGGCAGCGCGCATCGTTCACGGTCGATGCGCTCGGCGACGCGCGATTGACGGGCCGCATTGAAAGCCTGGCCCCTGCCGCCGGATCGGAATTTGCAGTGCTTCGTCCCGACAATGCGACGGGCAACTTCGTTAAAGTCGCCCAGCGGATCGCCGTGCGCATTCGCATCGATCCGGATCAGGAACTGGCGAACCGCTTGCGACCAGGCATGTCAGTCGTCGCGCGGGTCGATGTGCGCGACTAGATACCGCCTTCAACCGGATCATAGCCGACTTCCGCAAGCTTGCCTGCGAGACGATCAGCCACAGCCTTGGCCCGATTTGCGTCTTCGGATCGTACGACAAAATTCGACCCGACCCTGCCCTGCTTGAAGAAGGGGTAGCTGCCGATCGAGATGCCGTCGGCCGCCTGTTCGGCCTCTCGCAGGATGTCGGCAACCTCGCTTTCCGGGGCAAAGGCGCCGACGGTCACCGAAACCAGCGGCTTGCCGCCCTGCAGCGTGCCGCTCAAAGCATCGAGCATTCCGGCGGTAATGTGGGGCACGCCAGCCATCAAAAACAGGTTGCCGAGGCGGATACCGGGCGCTCCCGACATCTTGTTTTCGATCAGTTCGGCGCCTTCCGGCACGCGTGCCATGCGCAGTCGGCCTTCGTTTAGCCCGCCCTTGTCGGCGTAATAGCGTTCGAGAATTGCGCGGGCCGCCGGATGGACGATGACTGGCACCCCCAGCGCCTTGGCCACGGCATCGACCGTA
>Ga0209382_10001985_pt1 | contig 30814 bp, 15 predicted proteins | sample SoiMetdeltSBSDD5_FD_187599 | JGI IMG/M metagenome (GOLD analysis project Ga0209382, IMG submission 187599) | Bulk soil microbial communities from a Populus tree surrounding site in Tennessee, USA - Soil MetaG P. deltoides SBSDD5 (SPAdes) (version 2) | ecosystem: Environmental > Terrestrial >...
GCCGCATTCTTGTGCACGTTCATCTGGGCTCCTCCGTGTGACCTGTTTGTTTTGACAGGCTTTCAGAGTCGCCGAAGTCGCTCGGATGAACAACTCCATTTACTGAACAACGTGTTGAGACATCACATCTAGGAGTGCGGTGGCGAGGCGGAATGGGCGGTGGGAAGCCACCGCTCTGGTAGCGTGCGTACCAGAGCGGTGGCTCCCGACCACCAACCACCTCGCCACCGCACTCCTAGATTTTTCCGACTTCAACCCGATCGCGGCCGCGCGATTTCGCGCGGTATAGCGCGGCGTCGGCGGCGGCGACGAGCGCGGTCGGCGTGCACGGTGTCCTTCCGTCGCTCGACGACACACCGAAGCTTGCGGTGACGACGCCGGATTCGACGCTGACGTGGCGAATGGCCGCGTCGCGGACTGTCCTTCGCAGCGCTTCCGCCTCGGCAATCGCCGCATCCAATGCGACGCCGGGAAGGAGCCACGCGAACTCTTCGCCGCCGAACCGCGCGGCGAGGCCGCCGCGAGTCTCGGTACGCTCGGCGAGAAGCGAGGCCACCGTACGCAAGGCCTCATCGCCGTCCTGGTGTCCCTGAGAATCGTTGAGTTGCTTGAAGTGATCGAGATCGAGCAGCAGGAGCGACAGCGGTTCGCGTCGCTGGCTCGCGGCGGCACACGCTTCTTCGAGAGCCTCATCGAAGCGACGACGATTCGGAACGCCGGTCAGTCCGTCGACATACGACAGCGCGCGCAGACGCATGTTGGAAACCGCGAGCTGACGGTTCGTGCCCTCGAGCTCGCGGGCGAGATGCGCGAGCTCCTCGTTCTTGCGCGCGCGCAACGCGGCGAGGCGCACTTGCACGGCTCCCCAGATCGCGGCGGCAATGAGCGCGATCGCGAGGAGGCGCGCCCACCAGGTCTCGAACCATCGCGGATCGACGGTGACGCCGAGGCGCGCCTCGCCGTTGCTCCGAGCTCCGTCTTCGTTCGTGGCCATGACGCGAAACGTGTAATCGCCCGGCGCGAGTTTCGTGTAGTGCGCGACTCGGTTTGAACCTGCGTCGACCCAATCGCGGTCGTAGCCCTCGAGCAGATAGCGGAACTTCAAGCGCTCGGGAGCGCGAAGGCCGAGGGCCGTGTAACGCAATTCGAGGCGCTGCGTGCCGGGAGGCACGCGCAGCGGACGCGCGGGCGCAGGGTTGCCGTCGATGAGAACCTCTTCGACGTGCACCGAAGGCGGAATCGTATTGCGCATGTTCGCGCGCGGATCGACGACGGCGACGCCGCGCGCCGTTGCGACCCACAGACGTCCATCACGCGCGCGGATCGCGGCGGGAAATGCAGCGTTGCATTCCGCGGACGGCATCCCGTCGGTCGTTCCGTAAACAGTCCCGGACAGATCGCTCCTGGTCCCTTTCATCGCGGCGAGCACACGATCGCGTGCCACTCGATAGAGCCCGCGGTTGCTCGTCAGCCAGAGATCCGCGCCCGAGCCCTGGTCGATCACCTGGAACACGACGTCGTCGTGCAATCCATCGCGTCGCGTGAGCGATCGTGCGGAGCTCGTGGCGAGATCGAGACGCGCCAGGCCTCCGCCGGAAGTGCCGATCCACACACCGCCACCAGTGGCATCCGCAGCGAGGCTGAACACGCGATCGCTCTCGAGACCTCGACCCGCGTTTGCGAGAAGACTCGCTCGCACTCCGTCCGGACTCACGCGCCAGAGCCCCGCGCCGTCCGTGCCCACGAGGAGACTTCCATCAGCGAGTGCGAGGAGGGGACGAAGCTGTCGATCGTCGAGCTCTTTGACGTGCGAAGTTTTGGCGTCGCTCTTCCCAGGGCTCACACGCGCGAGCCCCGCGGTTGTGCTGACCCACAATGCGCCGTTCGCGGCTTCTACGATCGCGCGCACGCGATCGTTCGGCAGACCCGCGCCGCGCACGTCGATCGTCTCGACGAACTTTCCGTCGCGGAAACGAACGACTCCACCGCCGTCGGTTCCGGCCCACAAACTTCCGTCGCGACTCTCGGCAAGCGCGTAGACCGTGTCGTGCGGAAGTCCGTTCGCTGCCGTGAAGCACTGCACGGGCGCGGGCAGGATCCGGCACAGTCCTCCGCCTTCCGTTCCCGCCCAGATGCGGCCGCTGCGGTCTTCGAGGATCGCGCGGATCGCGTCGACGGGGAGTCCTTCCTTGCGCGTGTAGGAGAGGAATCGCGTGTCGCTCATCCGCACGAGCCCACCGGTGGTTCCAACCCACAAAGATCCTTCGCGATCCTCCATCACGGAACGGACGATGGGGCTGGGGAGACCTTCGGCGACTCCGAGGACTTCCGCGCGGACTCCGCGCCAGCGCGCGAGTCCGCTGTCGGTTCCGATCCACAGGCTTCCGTCGCGGTCTCGATGAAGAGCGCGAATGAGATTGCTCGGCAGACCGTCGCGCGTCGTCACGGTGCGCACCACGGCTCCATCACGCCACGCGACGACTCCGCCGCCGTCGGTTCCGATCCAGAGGGTGCCGTCGGGATCGCGCAGCAGCGCGCGCGCGAAATCGTTGGGAAGACCTTCACGCGTCGTGATTCGTTGCTGTACGCGCGAGTCGCGCCAGCGAACGACGCCGCCACCGTGAGTGGCAACCCAAAAACCACCCGCACCGTCGTCTTCGATCGTCCAGATGCGATCGGTCGGGAGGCCGTCGGGCGTCGTGAAGCGAGTCACCTTCTCGCTGTCGATGCGAAGCAGACCGCCGCCTGCCGTCGAGACGAAGATCGTTCCGTCCGAGGTTGCGTGCATCTCACGGATGCGATCCTTTCCGAGGAGCTCGGGGTGAAAGGCCTCGATCCGTCCGTTGCGCAATCGCGCGAGCCCGCCGCCGTAGGTACCGATCCACAGCGTTCCGTCAGGACCTTCGAAAAGAGAAGAGATGAACGAGCTACGCAGCGCGGGCGCACTCTGGCGATCGCTGACGACGAACCGCACGCCATCGAACCGTACCAACCCCTCCTCGGTTCCGATCCAGAGATAGCCGTCCCGCGTCTGCACGATTGCGTCGATCGTGTTCTGCGGCAGGCCGGACTCACTCGTCCAGACGGAAAGACGCGACTGGGTGAGGGCGCGCGCGGGATCGAGGGCAAACGCACTCGAGGGGAGAAGGAAGGCGACGAGCGCAGCGAGAACGAAGCGAATGATGGACCGCACTGGTAGGACAGCATTGTAGCGGCGCGGTCCTGATGCATACTCTCCCGGTTTGGTCCGTCGCCCCCGATTCTCACTCGCAACGTGGTCGCTCGTCGCGCTCGTCGCGGGACTGGCCCTCGGCATGCTCGGGCATGCTTCGGGCGCCGCCGCATTCCGAACATTCGAGCGCATCGTCACGCCGGTCGGTGCGCTTTGGCTGGCCGCGCTGCAGATGCTGCTCCTGCCGCTGATCGTCACTCAGCTCCTTTCCGCGATCACCGGTGCGGGTGGGGGAGCGGGCCGCGAGGTCGGGCAGCTCGGCCTTCGCACGATTCTCCTGTTCGTGCTGATGCTCTTCGTCGCGGGAGCGTTGACGTTCCTCGTGAGCAAGCCGATCGTTTCGCTTTATCAGGCCGGACCTTCATTCGCGGCATCCACCGCGTCTCCCGCGGCTGCGACAAAAGTCGATGCGCCCAAGAGTTTCGCGAAGCAACTGCCGACCAATCTCGTCGACGCCGCCGGGAAAGGCCTGATCTTTCCTCTGCTCGTCTTCGCGGTGCTCCTCGGCGCTGCCGTGACCCGTTTGCCGGACGAGAGTCGGACCCAGCTCACGAACCTGTTCCGCGGTCTTGCCGCGGCGATGATGATCGTCGTGCGGTGGATTCTCGTGTTCACGCCGGCGGGAGTCTTCACGCTCACGTATGCATCGACACTCGATGCCGGTGGAGCCGTCGCGGGAGTGATGGGCGCGTTCATCGTCATCGTTTGCGCGATGCTCGCGCTCTTCATCGTTCTGCTCTACCCCGTGACCGCGATCGCCGCGAGGATCCCCATGCGGACGTTCGCGAAGGCGGTCGCGCCGGCGCAGCTGGTGGCGGTCAGCACTCTCTCGTCGATTGCCGCCCTGCCCGCGCTGGTGCAGGGCGGCGTCGAACATCTGCGGTTGCCGCCGCGATTCACCGGCTTCGTGCTCCCGCTCTGCATTTCGGTTTTCAAGATCAACCGCACCGTTTCGTCGACGACGAAGCTCGTCTTTCTCGCGCACGTGTACGGCGTTCCGCTGGGTGCGTCGTCGATCGTCATCTTCATGATCTCGGTGACTCTCCTGAGCTTCGGCGCGGCCGGCGTGCCGAATGGCGGTCAGGCGTTTTCGACGCTGCCGGCCTACGTCGCCGCCGGACTTCCCATCGAAGGAGTCATCCTGCTCGAAGCCACTTCGATGGCGCCGGACATGCTCAAGACGGTCCTCAACGTGACCGGCGACATGTCCGTCGCGGCGATCCTGTCGCGATCGACCCGCCGCGAAAGGGAAGCCGTCGAGGACGCGATGGATGATCGCGGCGCTCTCGCAGGTGAAGGCGTCGCGTGAGAGCCTCGCTTTCTCTCCCGCTGGAGTTGCTCCGGCGCAAGCCCGGACTGCTGCTGCGTTTCTTCGTCGGGTCGCTGGGTCGCGCGGTGCTCACTTCCGCGACGATCCTGCTCATCCACCAGTTCCTCGCGGCGGTGCTCGGGCAATCGGGTGGCTGGGTCAGCGCACTCCTGAGTCGCGCCGGCATCGAGCTCTCGCTGTGGTCGGTGATCGCGATGCTCGCCGTCGTGCAGCTCGCCGCGGTCGTGCTCGCGTACGACTCGCGTGTCAGCGAGTATCGGATGCTGACCGCCGTCGAGCTGGGAACGATGGAGCGCGTGATCGCGCACGTCCTCGGCCTGTCCGTGGATTTTTTCGACGATCGTACGCACGGAGAGCTCATCCAGAGCGTGCGTCACGACGTCACGAACTTGCGCATCGTCGTCGCGAACCAGTCGGTGCTCCTGCTCGAGACCACTCAGGCCCTCGGCCTGATCGCCGTCGCCACGCGGCTCAGTCCTTCGCTCGCGCTGTGGGCATTCATTCTCGTGCCCGTCGCGGCGGTGCCGATCGCGATCACGGCGCGGCGCACGCTCTTCGCTTCGTCGAGCCTTCGCCGGCGGAACGCGGGCGTCTTCGACATGCTCATGCAGCTCGTGCACGGCATCCGGATCATCAAGATCTATGAGTCGGAGTCGCACGAGGCCGCGCGTGCGGGCGAGCGAGCGCGCCGGTATTTCGAAGAGCTGGAGTCGATGGACCACTCGCGCGCGATCGCGCGCGTCGCTCTCGATTCGATGTCCGGCGTGAACATGATCGTCATCGCCGTCGCCGGAGGCCTGCAGGTCCAGCGCGGCACGCTCGGCTGGCCGGAACTGCTGGCGTTCTTTCTTGCGGCGCGCGCGGTTCAGGGTCCGCTCAACAACATGAACGCGGCCTGGATGGAAATGCGCAGACACGCCGCGAGCGTGCGCAACATCGACGCGATGCTGCGCACCGCGCCGACGGTCCGCGACGCGCCGGACGCGCGTCCGCTCGCTGCTGCTCCGGAAGCGGTCGAGGCGTACGACCTCACGTTCGTTCGCGAAGGCCGTCCGATCCTCGACGGCGTGTCGTTCTCCCTGCGCGCCGGCGAGACCCTCGGGATCGTCGGCCCTTCCGGCGCCGGCAAGACGACGTTGCTCAATCTGGTCGCGCGCTTCTACGATCCGACTTCCGGCCGGATCGCGATCGACGGTGTCGATCTTCGCGCGCTTCGCCTGTCGGACGTGCACGCGAGCATGGCCATCGTCACGCAGGATCCCTTCCTCTTCGCGGCGACGATCGGGGACAACATCGCTCGCGGTCGTCCGTCTGCGTCGCGTGAAGAGATCGAAGCCGCCGCGCGCGCGGCCGAGATCCACGACGACATCATGGCCATGCCCCAGGGCTATGCGACCGTGGTCGGACACGGCGGTCGCGCGCTTTCGCGAGGCGAGGCTCAGCGCATCAACATCGCCCGCGCGATCCTCAAGAACGCGCCGATTCTGCTGCTCGACGAAGCGACTTCGAGTCTCGACTCATGGTCGGAGGGCCGCGTGCAGAAAGCGCTCGACCGACTCGTTGCAGGCCGGATGGTGCTTTCGGTTGCACACCGCTTGTCGACCTTGCGCAACGCCGCGCGGATTCTGGTGCTCGACGGCGGACGCGCGGTCGGACTGAGCTCGCATCAGGAACTGCTCGCGACGTGTGAGACGTACAAGCGGCTTTGGTTCGCGCAGACTCACGTCACCGCTGAGGTCTCCGAGGTGGCGGGATGATCCACTACCTCACGCTCGAGGGGCGGTGGATGTTCAGCGAGTATCTCGAGCACTGGGGACGAGAGCTCGCGTATTCCGACATCCGGATTCTGCGATACGAGCATCTCCTGACCGAGACGCGGTTCGAGCCGGGCACGTACCTGTTCACGTCGTTCGATGAAGTTCGCGCGCCGATGGGTCGCTACGTCGATGCGCTTGCCGCGCAGTTGAGCAATTCGCCGGATGTGCGGATCTTCAACGATCCGCGCCGCGTCCTGCGCCGCTTCGATCTCCACGCGGAGTTGTGGCGCCTCGGACGAAACTCCTTCCGCAGCTTCCGCGCGAACGGCGATTGGAGCGCGGCGCGTTTTCCGGTTTTCGTGCGTGCCGAATGTACGCACGACGGATCGCTCTCGCCGCTGCTGAATTCGCCTTTGGAAGTCGACACCTGGATCGGCCGCGCCCTCGCCCTCGGCCGGCTGATCGACGACCTGCTCGTCGTCGAGTTCTGCGACACGGCGGATGCCGGCGGGTGGTATCGCAAGTACGCCGCGTTCAACGTCAATGGACGCATCGTTCCGCGCAGTCTCAACTACGGCCGGAACTGGATGCTGAAGTTCGCCGGCACCGACTTTTCGATGGCCATGGCGCGCGAGGAGCTCGAATACGTGCGGCGCAATCCGCACGAGGAAGAACTGCGCGAGATCTTCGCCATCGCGAACATCGACTATGGACGCATCGACTATTCGGTGCTCGACGGGAAGGTGCAGACCTGGGAGATCAACCTCAACCCGACCATCGGACGCGGCCTGCGTCCATCGAGGCGCAACATCGACCCCGAGCTGCGCGACACGCGTGAGGAGACCAAGCAGGTGTTCTACGCGGGCTTCAATGCCGCGTGGTCGGCCGTGGCCGACGTAGGGCGCGGCTTCAGCCCGCCCCTCGAGATCCGCATCGACCCCGTCGTGCTCATCGCCGCGCGTGAGGAACAACGTCGTCGCTGGCGCACGCGCAAGGGCATCGTCGAAACTGGACTGCGGCTCGCGAAGCCGCTGATGAAGACGCGTCTCGCTCCGTTCCTGCGATTGCTCTACTGGGGGCCCCAGCGGGTCGTTCGCGCGAGCGCGGCACCGCTGTTCCGCGTGCTGGGACGTCGCGCGCGGACGCGCACCAATGCGCCGGCGTAGGCGACCGACTCTCCCGCGAGCGACGCCGCATGTCCTGCGAGCGCGAGCGGCCAGGTCAGCAAGAATGAACCGGTCATGCCCGCGGCCGCGCAGTAGCGAAACGTGAGCGCCGCGATGCGTGCGAACCGGATCGGCAGGATCGAGACGACGAGGTAGAGCGCGATCGAGCGCCGCGTCGTCAGCCACGACGCGCGCATGCGGCCGAACAGCCTCCCGCGGACGTAGCGCTCGCGAAGGAACGCGGCGATCGATTCGGTGTGGTGATGATCGACGACCGCGCGCGGCGCGAAGCGGAGCTGCTTTCCGATCGCCTCCAGCGCCCGTCCGAGGGACACATCGGCCAGGTATTGATCGCCGTGCATTCCGCCGACGCGCTCGAAATCCGCGCGCGCGACGAGAAGATTCGCGGTCGGTGCCGTGTCGATGACGCGCACCCCACCGGCCGGCAGGAACTTCGCGAACTTGCAGAAGTGCATTCCGAGATCGCGAAGACGGCGACCATGGCAGGCGATCGCACCGACGATGACCTGTCCGCTCGCGTCGTACTCGCTCACGAGCTGCAGCAGCCAGTCTGGATGCGGATACACGTCCGCGTCGACGGAAACGAGGAGCTCTCCCCGCGCGAACGAGGCCGCGCGATTGCGCGCCTCGTGCGGATAGAGACGGGACGCGCTGTGCTCGAACCGGATCTCCGGGAAACCACTCGCGATCCGCGCGGTCTCGTCGCCGGGAGAGCTGTCGACGAGGATGACTTCGAAGTCGCGAAAGGTCTGGGCGCGGAGGGACGCGAGGCAGCGCGCGACGGTTTCGTGAGCGTTGAACGCGGCGATGATCACCGAGAGGCGCGTGCTGCGTTGGACCGACATTTCGACGCGCATTATGGGTCATCGCCGCAACGCGTCGTCTCTGAGTGGCATCACAAACTCTCGGTAGTTGTGCTTAAATACCGAGTAATTGTGGCACCGAGAAGAACGTCCCGACAGGGATCCGAAGTGGCGAAACGACACGGCGTCGTGCGGCCCAGAGACTTCGTCGCAGCGGGGCTTTCACGGGAGCTCGTCTACACAATGCTCAGGAGAGGGGAGCTCACACGAGTTGCACGCGGTCTCTACACCAGGCCCGGCGCCGAGATGTCCGTGCGGCGCAGTCTCGTCGAAGCGGCGAAGCTTGCGCCGAACGCCGTGGTCTGCCTCCTCTCGGCGCTTCGTTTTCACGACCTCACCACGCAAGCGCCGTCGGAGGTGTGGCTTGCAATCGAGAACAAAGCGTGGCGGCCGAGCGTCGATACGGCGGCGGTTCGCCTCGTCTACATGAGTGGTGAGGCCTTTACCGCCGGCATCGAGACGCATCGGATCGAGCGCGTGCCGGTTCGCGTGTACAGCGCAGCCAAGACCGTGGCCGACTGCTTCAAGTTCCGAAACAAGATCGGGCTCGACGTCGCGATCGAAGCGCTCCGCGATTACCTGCGCCGAAATCGACGTGGAGCGGATGAGCTGTGGAAGTACGCCAAAGTCTGCCGTGTCACGCGCGTCATCCGTCCCTATCTCGAGGCGCTCATCGCATGACCGCCTGGCGCGACTCGCGGCACGGTCGCGCGCTGCCGGCCTCGATTCGAATGCAATGCTCGCGCGATTCGTGATCGAACGTGGAGTGCGGAGGCAACGCCTCGGCTTTCCGATCGCGCGAATGGGAAAGCGGAGGCGCTGCCTCCGCACTCCACACAGTCGCGCCGATCCGCACGTGATCAATACGGTGGCCAGCGAATGACGGCAATGTCGCGCTCCAGATCGATGTGGAATCGGCGACGCCGTCTCGCCGCCGCCGGTGTATGTCAAGCTTCCTCGTTCGCTGCAATCGTCGAGCGGATTCGCGGCTTCATCATGCCCGTCATTACGGGAGGCGAAGGCTCATGGGCGCCGGGCGGACCCTGGAGAACGGCCGACTCGCCGCTGTCACCCGAGCGTACACTTTGACCATCCATGATCCCGAGGTTCCAGGTAACGATCGAGTGGTTCGATGCGTTCGCCGCGGGCATTTATCTCCTGTTCGGCCTGATCCATCTCGATCTCTGGCTCAAGCGGAGGGATCGCGCGAGTCATTTCTGGCTCGCCGGTGCGAGTGTGGGTGCGCTCCTGGTCGATCTCACCGGGATGCGGCTGCGTGGTGTCGACCCCGGTGTCCTTGGAGCTCTTCCCACACTGAATCTCCTCGGAGTCGCCATCGTGACGGCCAGCCTCTTCGAGCTCGTGCTCTCCCTCGGCGACCAACGTTCGGGCCGTCTAACGAGAGCCGTCTATCTCGCCCTGTTCGTTGTCGCTCTGCTCGTCGGCTTCGGTGGACTGTCCCAGCTCATGGCGTTTTTCATGCTGACCTGTGCGGTGCTGCTCCTGTCGGCCATGGTGCATGCGGCAAGGAGCGGGCGCGCGGGAGACCGCGAATCGCGCGCGATCGCCGCGGGACTGGTCGTCCTGATCGTTTGCCTGGTGATGGACATCCTGATGCTCACCCACGTCATCCCGAGCCTGCCCGGAATCCCGATCGTCGGATTCACGACTCTCTTTCTCGTATCGGCCCGCGCACTGAACAGCCGTTACGAGCGTGAGCATCGCGAGCTCGTTGCCTTGCGCAACGATCTCGAGCAACGCGTGTCGGACCGCACGCGCGAGCTCGAGGATGCCAATCAGCGCCTCGCGGAAGCGTCGCGAACTGATTCCCTGACCGGCCTTCCGAACCGGCGGGGTTTCCTCGACATGGGCAACATCGAGCTGCAACGCTCCGCGGACTGCAGTGTGGTGATGGTCGATCTCGATCACTTCAAAGAGATCAACGACCGGCACGGACATGCAGGCGGCGACGTTCTGCTGCAGGCAGCCGCATCATGCTTGCGGACCGTGCTGCGCGCCGAGGATCTGGTCGCGAGGTGGGGTGGCGAGGAGTTCATCCTCCTTATGCCGAACACGAACACCGGCGCCGCGGTGACGATGGCCGAGAAAGCGCGCGCCGCTCTCGCCGCGTCCGCCTTCGAGCGCAACGGCACGATCGAGACGATCACCGCGTCGTTCGGAATCGCGCAGCATCGCCAGGACCGTTCCCTCGAGGCAACCATCGCCGCGGCCGACGATGCGCTTTATCGCGCGAAAGAGGGCGGACGGAATCGGGTTGAGGCGTAAGCGATCATCTCGCCGCGGACACTATCGAAAGACATATTGCCGGATCTCCCGCTCCACGCCTATACTTCCTTTTTCGTCGGAATTCGAACAAAGCGAGCTTAGCCCGTTCCCCTGACACGAAAGGAATGGTGGCGGATATGAAGACTCTCGCACTGCTTCTCGCGAGTCTCCTGGTTCTCTCCTTTGCGCCGGCGGTTATGGCGAAACCCACGCCGAAACCCACACCGACGCTCACGACCGACAAGCCGACCTACTCTCCGGGTGAAGTGGTCACCTTCCGCGGCGAGGATTGGTCGCCGGGCGAGCCGGTGACCATCGTCATCACCGCCGAAGATGGCAGCGACGCGACGACCCTGCGCGCCATCGCGGACAACGACGGCACGTTCAGCCTGACGGCGACCATGCCCGACGATGAGCAAGCGCCGAGCAGCGTCCGCGCCGCTTCGGTCGGCAAGGCGCCGGCGCGAATCATGGCCGCCTCCTCCGAGCGGGGAAACTTTCACGTCACCGCAAGCGGCGGCATCTCGAAGCTCACGACGCAGGCGCAGTTCGGCGCTGGCGAGCTCGAGACGGACGGCGAGCACCTCCTCGAGCTCGAACGCTACTGGCACGAGCGCCTGACGTTCCCGACCGGCAAGTTCAATCACGGGTGGGTGCGCAAGGCGGCGGAGCAGGACAAGAAGATTGCGCGCGGCGTGCCGAAAGGAAAGAAGAAGAGCGACGGCCTTCGTCGAGTCGGGTCGCTCGATCTCAACGACACGCAGTTCACCGCGCTGGGCCCGCAGCCCGAGCGCATGACCGGCTGCTCGAACTGCTACAACTACACGACCACACAAGGCCGCGTGAACAGCATCGTCGTCGATCCGACGACGACCACGCCCGGCAGCATCGTCGCTTACGCAGGTACGGTCGGCGGCGGCGTGTGGAAGACCACGAACTGCTGCAGCGCCTCGACGTCCTGGACGGTGCTCACGGACGATCCGCTGATCTCCACGACCAGCATCGATTCCGTCACGCTCGACCCGAACGATCACAACACGATCTACGCCGGCACGGGCGACCTCAATTACGGCTCGTTCTCGATGGGCAGCCAGGGCATCCTCAAGTCAGTCGACGCCGGCGCGAACTGGACCGTCCTCGGCGCCACCGTCTTCGGCCCCGCGTATCCCGAGCCTCCGGGCCAGTTCCCGCAGTACCAGGCCGTGGGCAAAGTGCGCGTCGATCCGAACAACAGCAACAGAGTCGTGGCCGGAACGAAGACCGGTCTCTATTTCTCGTATGACGCCGGCGTGAACTGGACCGGCCCGTGTCTGACGAACACGTTCACGACGATGCGCCAGGACATCACCGGGCTCGAGCTGACGAACATGGGCGCCGGCGTGACGCGCATTCTCGCAGCAGTCGGCGTCCGCGGATTCGCGACCACCGTGCAGTACGACCTCAATCAGAACGGCGCGAACGGCATCTACTCCGCGAACATGCCGGCGAGCGGCTGCCCGACGTTCACGTCGATCGCGAGCAACGCAAACGGCTTCCGCTACCAATCGACCGCGACGAGCGCATATCCCGCGAACGCGAACATGAACGCGGGCACCGGCGTCGCGTACGTGAACAACAGCACCGGCAATCAGCTCGGCCGTATCGAAATGACCGTCGCGCCGAGCAACGCGAACGTCATCTACGCGCAGGTGCAATCGATCACGGCCAACAACAACAGCGGTTGCCAGAACTCGCCCGGCTGCCAGCTCGCCGTGTGGGCGACAAACAACGGCGGCACGTCGTGGAGCCCCATGGGCGGCTCCACCGGCTTCTCGCTGAAGCGCTGCGGCGGCGGCGCGCAGGGAGGAAGCGGCGACTATCCGCAGAACTGGTACGACCAGGCCGTGGCTGTCGATCCCAACAACGCCGACCGCGTCTTCATCAGCACGTTCGACGTCTGGTTCGCCACGCGCACCGGCACATCCTTCAACAACACGACGTGCGGCTACAGCTACAGCGGCAGCGCGGGTCCCGTGCACGTCGATCAACACGCGCTCGCATTCGTGCCGGGATCGTCCAGCATCCTCCTCCTCGGCAACGACGGCGGCTCGCACGGAACGACGAACGCGAACAATGCGAGCTCGAATCAGGATCCGACGTGGTTCAACATGGACACCGGGATGAACACGATCGAGTTCTACTCGGGCGACATCAGCGGCAACTTCGACACGGCCGCGGCACCGCAGGCGAGCGGCGGCGCGCAGGACAACGGTCCGAGCTCGGTGACGTTCAGCGGCAGTCCGACCGGCCCCGTGCAATGGCAGATGGGCCTCGGCGGCGACGGTTTCTATTCGCGCATCGATCCCGTCGGCACCGGCACGAGCCTCCGCTTCTGGCAGGGCAACAACAGCGGCGGCCTCAGTCGCTGCATCAGCAATTGCACCGCCAGCGGCGCAACGTGGACCAGCAAGAAAGGCGGCTGGGGGAGCGACACGCAGTCGTTCATCATGCCCTTCGATCTGTTCCACGGCGGAATCTCCGGCGGCACTGACTGCCCGGCCCCCGCATCGAACGGCGGCTGCGGACGTCTCGTCGTCGGCACCACGCGCGTGTGGGAGACGATCACCGGCAACGCCGCCAATGCGAACGGCGCCGTCACGTGGTACGTCACGAACAGTCCGACGACGCAGAACATGACCAAACAAACCCTCGGCAACCGTTCGTTCATCAGTCAGGTGAAGTACTCGCCGCGAGACCACACCATGGCCATCGTCGGTACGAACGACGGCAATGCGTGGATCGGCTTCAACCTCGGCACCGGCACGCAGGCGCAGGCCAACTGGGTCAACGTCACCGGCAGCAACTTGGTTCTGCCCATCCGCCCGGTCCTCGGCATCGCCCTCGATCCATCGACGACCAGCTCCGCGCCGGTCGGATACGCGGCGGTGGGTGGATTCAACGCGAATACGCCGTCAACGCCGGGACATCTCTTCCGCGTCGACTGCACCGCGTCCTGCGCTGTGTCTGTCTGGACCGACAAGACCGGCAACCTTCCGGACATCCCGATCGACTCGGTCATCGTCAATCCCAACATCCCGGCGCAGGTCTACGCGGGGACGGACATTGGTCTCTACTACACCGACGACATCACCGCGATCTCGCCGACGTGGCAGCGTTTCACCGCCGGTGTTCCGTCCGTGATGATCTGGGACATGCAGATCGACCGCGGCTCGACGACGATCTCGTTGTGGACGCGAGGAAGGGGAGCGTTCGTGTGGCCGTTACCGACGACTCCATAGAGTCGTCGGTAACTCATCAGAATTTCCAGCGTAGTCCGATCTGAAAAGTCGAGTAGTCGCGATCGAACGGCTCGACGGAGCGATAGTCGTAACGCGACAGAAAGCTGACGCGGCGCGTGAGACAGACGGAGAGGCCGAGGCCTGCATTGAAGCCGAATGCGACGTCGCCGTTTTCATTCCGATACGCGCCGATGCCGACGTGCACCGACGGCACGGGGCAGAAGCCTTTCGCGGGACTCAGCTCGAGCTCCGGCGACAGGTGCGTCAAATGGAAATCGCTGCCCGGGCCCGGATTGTCGAAGTTGTCGCGGCCGAGATAGAGACCGAGGGAGGCGCGTGCGCCCCAGGCGGTGGTGTGGATCGCCGGCTTGATGCCGAGACTGTAAGACGGGTCGGCGATTGCGTGGAACGCGCCGTGCGGCCAAGTGATACCGCCGAAGAACGCCAGCGAATAGCGAAGCTCGTTTTCGCAGGAACAACCTTCGCCTTTCGGCGGCGTCGGCAGTCCTTCGCCCGGCTGGAGCGGCCGCTTCGGCTGTCCCGGCACGACGAATGCCGTCGACAAAGAGCGCTCATAAGGCTCGCCGGCGTTCGACGTTCCCGTGGCGGTGAGATGGACATAATAGGCACCCGGAATCGTCGCCGGATATTCGAGCCCGTAGATGCCGTCGTTCACGGCGCCGTCCATCGATAATCCATTGTCGGAGAGCGTGACCGGCGTCTTGACGCCGTCGGGCCGTCGCACATAGCCGGAAACGCTTCCTCCACGCACGGCCAGCCTGTCCGCGATCCATACGCGCAGCGGCATGGAATAGTCGCCGCTCGGAAGACGCGTCATCTGATTCGGACCGACGCGCGCGGTCAGGGACGTCGGTGCCGAGGCGACGGCAAAGAATTCGGCGGCCAGATTGTGCGGCTGGACGACATAGGCCCAGATGCCGGGCTGCGGCGTCCGGATGCGGTAAACGGAATGTTTGGGATCGGTCCGCACAGTGATCATGGGCGGTGCGGCGACGATCGGTGATCCACCTCCGGGCGCGACCAGAGCGACCGTCGCTGCATTGTCCAGATTCGTGTGGAAGGCAACGGTCATCCAGTCCAGGCCCGGCTCGACCACGAAGTAGGCAATGCGCAGTCGTTTGGAACTGAGGGAAAGGCCGGCAGTCGGGAATCCTTCGGCATAGTAGAAGCGCTGCTCGCCGCGCACGTCTTCATCGACGGCCTTGTACCAGTCGGAGAGACGGCTCAACAGGAAGTACGAGCCCGATCCCTCATTGAGGTTTCTGAATTCACCGCCCGTCACGGTGGCAATGTCGAGAAGAAGCGTGTCATCGGCATCGCCGCCGACGCCCACGGTATCGACGCGGATGGTGTCGGCGTCGAACACGGGGCTCAACGGTCCTCCGGGACCGGGCTGCGACCAGTACGGCGGATAGTTCTCCAGCCCGTCGGTCAGGAGAACGATCTGTCGCTCGCGATTGGGGACGGCGGGGCCGATCATCGTCTGCGCTTCGACGAGTCCCGCGCCGGGCGACGTTTCCGCGCCATTGAAGCCGGGATCGGTGTCGGGCGAGATGCCGTCGATCGCCACGCGTGCGGCGGGGCGTTGATCGGTCATTCCTTCGCCCGCAGTCACAATCGGGAATTTCGGTTCCGCCAGCTCGTCGGGATCGACGATCGTGCCGCTGTTGTCCTGATCGCGACGCTGGAAGCTGATCACGCCGGTTTTGTCGTTGGGATTGGAGAGATCGATGAAGAACTTCGCAGCCGCGCGCGCCGCCTCCATCTTGGCGGTGCTGAAGACCGATGTGCTGCCGTCGTAGTGCATGCTGTTCGTCTGATCGATGGCGAGCACGCGATCGAAGTCGCGCGCCTCGTCGTCCATCCAGCAGAGGCTTTGCGGCTCCGCCGCCGTCACACCGGCCGGCGTCGTCAGCGAGATGGAAAGGTCGTAGCAGCCGTTCGCCTTCGGTCCCGGTGCAATGACGATCCACGTTTCGCCGCCGACTTGTACGGCAGGCGTCGGAATCTGCGCCGGGGTGAGCGGCGCGCCGTCGACGGAGATCGTCATGTTCCCGGGCGAGAGATCCAGCCCCACTCCGGTCAGGCGCACGAGAACGCGGTTTCCCGCGACGGACGTGCCGGCGAACGACGTACGCGTGGTCGTCGGCTCGATGATGTCCAGGGTGAGCGGCGATACGTCATTGGTGAGCATCAACTCGTCGATGACGATGCGCCCTTCGTTCGACCCGAACGTCGGACCGACATCGAGGCGCACGGCGGCGATGTTGGCCAGATTGAGCGTGGATCCGTTGGTGAGAAAGTCCGCCGTGCGGATGCGGATGGTCTCCATTTCATTGTGCCATCCGCCGTTGCGCGCATACGGCTGTTCCAGACCGCCGCCATAGGCGTCGATCCGGATGGTGCTGGTCACGTTCGCGTTGTCGCGCAGCGTGACCGAGAACGTCAGGTCGCCGAGGGGTGCGATCAGGGTATTGGGATGTTGTGTGCCCTGCGCCCCGCGGAACGACAGATACCGGAATTTCGTGAAGTCATTCGCGAGCGCGGGAACGATCCATTCATAGAAGCGGTCCGTGCCTGTCCAGTCGAACACCACGCCTCGCGTCGTGTCCGTGGCGTTTCCCTGCGTTGCTCCATTGAACGGGTCCAGAGGATTCCAGACGAAATTGAGATTGTTGTCGTCGAGACGGTCCTCCACCAGATTCTGCACGGTGAAATTGACAGACGCTCCCGAGCTGCTCAGATTCGTGGCGTTGTTCGTCTGATAGTCGTCGATCATGAAATTCCCGACCGCCGCGCCGTTGCGATATTCGTTGGAGACGACGACGCAGGGATTCGCGATCGGAACTCCGGGTGGATGAAACGACTCGTACTGGCGCGTCAGATAATCGAGCGCCGGGATGTTCCCTTTGACGTAGTGCTCGACGAGCGGCAGCAGGTAGCCGAGCTGGATGAGATGGGTGATGTTCTCGTCGAGGAGGCAGGGCGCACCGAGATCGATGGCCGCACCATCCGATTCTTCATCGTGAAACCATCCATGTCCCGTTCCCTGAATCACGGTCGACTGCCGGTAGGCGGTGGCGCGGTCGTGCAGGTGGAAGGTCTGGCAGCGCTGATCGTTGTTCCCTGCGTCGCAGATCTCGCCGGCCGAGCCGTTTACATCGTCGTCGGCGGCTGCCGTCCAGAGGTGGTAGTTCGCATCGTGCGGATTGGAGATGTTCGTGCCGTTGAAATCCGTCGGCAGCATGCTGCTGACGAGGCGCACGTCCTGCCTGCTGTAATGCGTCGGCGTGCTCGTTCCGTCGAAGAGACGGTCATACGCAACGGCCACGCCTTCGGCGCCGCGGCTGTGGCCGATCCATACGATGCGGTCGTGATCGATGTGGCCGGCCAGTGCCCCTCCGCCAACCGCGCCCGCCTCGGCCTGATCGAGAAATGCATCGGTGTGGCCGATCTGCGTGAATGCGGCGTTTGCGGCGGTACTGATGTCGTTGTCGATACTGACGACGACATAGCCGTACGACGCCAGGTGAAATCCGATGTGGTCGTAAAAGTCGAACGCGTGTCCGGCTCCATGGCCAACCATGACGAGAGGGCGCTTGCCCATCGAGGCGATGTTGGTCGGGAAATAGAGATCCTGGGCGAGATGCGTGGCCGGGAATCCGTAAGTCGCGGCGAGTCCGGCCGGGAGGTCGTAGATCTGTTCGGTCACCGCGGCCGGACCGGCGGCCGACGTGTCGTGGACGGCATAGAGACCCGCTTCGCCGGCGAGGCCGTCGATGAAATCGCCGTCGCTCAACAAGCCGTTCTGGTCGCAGTCGAGCACCACGTCATAAGGCACGCCAAGTCCCATGCCGGCGTTTGCGCTCAGTTCCGAGGCGCCCGCGACGACGAACGTGTTGGCTTGAATGTTCCCCGCCACGAATGCGCGCGACATCATCCCGCCCGTGGTGACGTCGGTGAGCGTCGCGTTCGCGGTCCACTGCGACTGCGTCTTGTGATTGACGACGTAGACGTCGCAGGTATCGCCAACGATCGCAGGGAAGCGCGTCGGATCGAGGGCGACGTTGATCGGCGCGTTGACGTTGAACGCGCGCACGTACTCGAAGAACGGGTACTGGCCGAGGGGGTTGCCGGCCAGCTCCGTCTTGTTGATGGCGGCGGCCGCGGACAGCGGCTGCAGCAGACAAACGGCGAGGCAGACTCCGAGAACGATCCGATGCTTGCTCATAGACGCTACCTTCGTTGCGGAGGCGTCGTCGCGATCGGCAGACGCCACTTTTCCGCAAGTCCCTTCTCCTGCGGCGAGAATTCGTAGACCAGCTGCGCCGCGACGTCGCGCAGCAGCGTCGCGACGTCCGTCGGCCGAACGGTCGGGCGTTGCACCGCCGAAACCTTTTCCCTCCCGAACGGACGAATCCCGGCCTGCTCGGCGCGCGCTCTCTCGGTCCGCACCGTCTCGTCGGTGACGCGATCGACCTGTTCAGGCGAGCCGAACCAGATCGGCGCGCCGGCGAGGTCGATGGTGCCGGGGATGATTCCAATGACGCGGCCGGACTGGTCGCCGCGATTCAACCGCATCACGGTGGTGTTTCCCGCGTAGAGCACCGGATTGAGAACGGCGTCTCGCCGATCGACGTACGCCGGGTCGACTTCCAGAACGACGAGCACACCCGACATCGCCTTCGCGCGATCCCTGCTCCAGTTGTTGATGAACGGCGTCTCGACGGTGAACGGGCGCGCGTAAAGGATGTTCTTCACGGCGACCGGCACTGGGGGAGCCGCGTACCCGCCGTGGCGACCGGTGGTTTGTCCGGAGATACACGCCGGCATGACGAGCAGTGATGCAGCGAAAGCGGCGGAGAGAAGTTTCATGCGCTTGCTCCTGTCCAGTAGTGATGAGAATTCGCGAATCGTTTCAGTTGCCGAGGGCACGTCATCTAACGCTTGCCCGCCGCGTCTGCCGCCTCCTTCGGCGGCTCCGGCAGCTTGCCCGCTTTCATCCCCGCCTCCACACTCGCGGAACCCGTCGCGTCGCAGCAATCGACGCCAAGTGTCGCGAGCGTCGCTTTCACGTCCTGGAACGCTTTCACGCGCAAGTCGGGCTTCGTCTCCTCGGGCGTCTCGATGTTGGTGAAGTGCAGGTCTTTGGGCTTGATGAGCGTGACGCCGCGCGCTTTGCTCAACTTCGCCGAATTGTTGAGGAGGTTGAGCGTGGGGAGGAGTGCAGACGCGAGCCCGCTCCAGAGGTTGGGGGAGAGGATGCCCTCGGTTTTCAGGAGCGGCCAGAGGTTGGCGTACATCGTCGCGACGGCGTTTGCCTGAATGGGCACGTCGGCTTCGAGCTGGGTGCGGAACCGCTCGAAGTCTTCGCTGATCTTCGGAAGCTTGACGAACAGCGTCGACAGGTCGGTGTCCAGGTCGCCGGTCTGCAGCGCGACGTTCACGTCCGTCTGGGCGAGCTTGTCGAAGTCGTCGCGGTTCGTCACCCACACGACATTGTCCGGCCGCTCGGGATCGCCGATGTGGCACATCGAGTTTTCCGGCAGCGTGCACCACAGGAAGATGTTGGTCTTGTGCGGCGTGAGGATGTGCTGCTCCTTTGCCGCGGTCGGCGTCGAGACGGTCAGGTCGGGGTTCTTCGGATCCTTCTTACTCGTCTTCTTTACGCCCTTCACGTTGTCGAGCAGCCACTTCTCCAGATCCGCAAACGGCTTCGCGCCGGCCGACAGCGCTCCGCCGCCGGCGGGCGGCTTTTCGAACGTGCTGCCTTTGAGCGCCGTCTTTGCCGCCGCCTTTGGTGGCTCGTCCTTGCGATAGCGTTTCGTGTCCTCGATGGAGTTGTTGTGCAGGCCGACGATCGGCAGCGTGAAGCCGTTGGAGCAATGCTTGATCTCGAGGAAGAACTGCCGCTGCATGAACTCCTCTTTGAGCGCAGTCTTCTTCTCGCCGGCTTTTTCGTCGATGAACCTCTGGCACGGCTCGTCGTCATGCCAGCACTGCTCGGCGATGTGGCGAGGAAAGAGCTCGTTCGGATCTTTCGTCCCTGTGCCGAGGGGGATGCGGCGCACGCCCAGCTTGTGCTGGGTCATGATGGTGAGGTTGTAGCGGCAGTTGTCGTACAACAGTTGCGCCATGAGCCGCGCGGTGGACTCGTCGTTGTGAATGAACACCAGACACGCGCACGGCGGCGCGTTCTTCGCGGCTTTGAACTCGAGTTTCGGCCCGGCGCCGGCGGTCCCGGGCGCGGGTTTGTCGTCGCGCCGGATGTGCGTTTCGCCATGTTGCTGCGTCACGTGCGTCAGCTCGTGTGCGAGCAGGCGTTGGCCTTCCGCGGTGCGCGGACGAAACTCGCCGGAGCCGAAGACGATGTCCTGACCGACGGTGTACGCGCGCGCCTTCATCGACGCCGCGGATTCCGCCGCATCGCTGCCGGTGTGCACGCGCACGCGCGCGAAGTCTCGACCGAAGCGCGGCTCCATGAACGCACGCGTGGCCGCGTCGAGCGGTGCGCCACTCTCGCGGACGAGGTGCTCCACGCCGTCGCTCGCGACGCTCTCGTTCGAAGTGCTCTTGCGCCGCAGGGCTCCGTCGTCGTCCCTGGTTCCGCACTCGCCGCAGCTTCCGCCGCAGCCGCACGCGCGCTGCACGCGCGGCTCGGGAGTGCGCAGGACCTGTTCGAGCGCGACGCGGTCCGCCTCGCGCTCGAACACGTCGTTCGTGGCGCCGACCTTCAGCTTCGCGCGCACCGGCACGCTGCTGAAGTCGTGCGCGAAGCGCGGCGCCTGCTGCGGAGCCGCCGCCGGGCCTCCGCCGCGCTGCAGCAGCGCGGCCTTCGAGCGCGACACAGGTGCTGGTTTCGACGAATAGCGGCGCATGGTCATTCCACACCTTTCGAAGCGCGGGCGCCGATCACTCCGACTCGACGTGCCCAGTCGTGCCTTGGCGAATGAAGGCATAGCCGCGATTGCGCGCCTCCACTTCGGCGGCGATCTGCGCCGGATGATCCTGGATGAACTTCGTCACTGTCGGCACCCACCATGCGCCCTCGTACGGATGCGTGATGATCTCGCGAGACTTGGCCAACAGCGCGCGAATTTTCGGGGGCAACTGCTCGATGCTTTGCATTGCGAGCGGCTGCACGTCGATCGTCTGCGTCGCGACCCCGGCCAATTGACTCTTCCCCTCCAGAACGTCGCGCTGCCGCGGCTCGTATGCCGGCGCGGTCGTGCTCACCTCGGCGCTCAGCGCGAAGAGGATGAGCGCCGCCAGCGCGGAGTCGATGCCGGGACTCCTGGAAAGCAGATCGGCCGCTTTGCTGCGGTCGGCGACCAGCATCTTGTTCGTCGCGGCACGCTCTTCGAGCGTCGGCGATCGGCCCGCAGCCTCGATCAGCGCTGCGTCGACTTCGAGTTGCGCGGCGAGCTTCTTCAACCCGGTGTTGCGGTCCGTCCAGGCCTGCGCCGCTACCGCAGTCTGCTGGACGCGGCCCAGAGTTTTGGCGATGGCGGCGACGGTCGAGAAGTCGAACTGCCCCAACGCCTTGGTCAGCTGGTCTATCTGCTTGGCCACGTTGCCTGGACTGCCCACAATCCCGAGTAGCGCCTCGGCCACGGCGCGGACATGCGCCGCCGACTCACTGCGCATGGCGGCGATGTCATACGCCGACGCCGGCAGCACATACCCGCTTTTCGCGGTCACGGCGCCTCTTATCGTCTGCTCTGCGATGTCTTTCTGCCTCTCGTCGTAGAGAGCGGCAGCATCCTTTTCAGCTGGCCGCGAGAGAAACGCATGAACCTTTGAGCCAGAACCGGGCTTCACTTCGTTCCACGCGTCGATGAGCAGGTCGCGCAGCTTGCGGTCGGCGATCGTGGCCATGAGAAAGGAAAGTCCGAAAAAGGGGCTGCTGACGTGGTCCTTGGCGATCTGAGTGTGTGAGGGCCCGGCCAGTACCTGCGCGGGCGTCGACTGCAACGCCGCCAGGCGCGTGTTCACCTCGGCCGCACCGGTTTTCTTCTGTGCGGCTACCGATGCGCCGCCGCTTTTGGCAACCGTCTGCATCGTTTTCTTTTCCGCTGGCGTGAAATGTTGTTCGGCCAGACGTTTTTGATCATCGAGACCTTGGATGAGACTCGTCTCGGAGACCTGTGCACCGATGAAACTCGCCTCGATCTGATCGGCTGCCGGTTTCAGTACCCGGGACGAAATGACACTGATGACCGCCTTCTGAATCGCGGTGATCCCGACGACGTCCTTCACCCATCGCGGCACAGTGGGAAGCATGAGCGTCCATGAGTAGATCTGCTCGATCGGAAGCTCGAGAATCCTGTCACTCCCGAGAGTATTCGGCAGAGACTTCCTGACACCCTGCTCGATTCCCGCACGGAATCCCGCATCTTCCTTCAGCCGCTTCCTGAGCGCCTTCAACACTTCGTACGTGAACCGCTCCTCTGCCGTGGTCTCGGCATCCGAGCGCGGCGGCTTGAGCGGACGGCGCAGGAGGTTCACCAGCTCGTTGCCAACGGACATCTGCGTGTCCTTGCCGGTGAACGACCCGGTCGTCAGCACTGGCCGCGTTCCCTTTTCGCGGATGTTTACCGACGCCGCGTACGTGAACACGCGCCGGTCAGCTTTCGTGAGCTGTGGAACGAGTTGCGGTTTGTCCCGCAGAACTTGGTCCGTGGCAATTTCTATCCAGTTCGAGTGGGCAAAGAGATCTTCCACCGCGTGCAGCGCCGCGCCGAAATTCATCAGTCCCTCGGGATTGCGGCCGAGGTAGGCGGCAAGTTTCAGCCGCCGCTCCACGTGAGCGTTTGAGCGCCGAATGTATGCCATGACGCCGCTCTCGTCCGCCGCGAAGAGATCAGCGCCTCCTACCTTCACTTTCGCATCCTTTTTCGCATCCTCTCGAGCAGACGATGTCGAAGAGGCGTTTGGCTTCGGTGGTGCCACCGCCGCGCGTCGTGATGCGAGCGGCGCAGTCGCTTCAACCGGCTCCTGTGGGGCGACAACAGGCTGGCCTGGAAGAAGATCTTCTTCGATCAAGCCGGCGGGATTGTCGATGTGCTCGGCCGGAATGTAGTAGCCGAACTGTTCCGGCGTCATGGTCCGTCCGAACTTCTTCATCGCCAAATAGTTCATTGCGGCGAAGACGAGGTCGTTGCCCAGCGCTTTGGTGACCATGGGAACGAAAATCTGATTCATGTCCCGCATCCAGTTGCCGAAGTATGTGGCCTGCGCCTCGTCTAGCGTGAAGCCGGCCAGGCCGCCGCTTTCGCTGGTAATCAGCGAGTACAGCTCGGCGCGCTGGTGAAGCGGCGCTTCGAATCGCTGGATGGTCGGCGCCGTTCCGCGCTGCTGGGCGACATGCGTCAGCTCGTGTGCGAGTATTTGCCGTCCCTGCGCGGTGTGCGGCGCGAACTCGCCGGGGCCGAATACGATCGAGGAGCCTACGGTATACGCGCGCGCGTGCTCGGCGCGAGCCAGCTCCGCGCTGCGCGCGTCAGCGAATACTCTTACGTGGCCGAAGTCGTGGCCTAGCCGATCCTCGAAGAACGTACGCACCAGTGGCGCGAGCGGCTCGCCATCGCCCACCGGAATGACCCCGGCTGGCGCGGCTTTGGACGTCGACGGGCGCAATGGATGCAGGCGTCCCAGCGGCACACGGTCGATTGTTTCCGCGACGCGGTCCGCCTCGCGCTCGAACGCGTCGTTCGCGGCGCCGGCCTTCAGCTTCGCGCGCACCGGCACGCTGCTGAAGTCGTGCGCGAAGCGCGGCGCCTGCATCGGAGGCGCCGCCCGACCTCCGCCGCGCTGCAGCAGCGCGGCCTCCGATCGCGACGCGGGTGCTTGTTTCGACGAATGGCGGCGCATGTTCATGGTGATCTCACGGGAATCAGAAGCCTGGTGCCGGGCTCCGGCGCGGAGATCCGCGGGTTCGCGCGCTGCAGCGAATCCGGTGGGATGTCCCAGATCTCCGCGATGCTGTCCATCGTCTCGCCCTCGATGACGGTGTGCCAGCTGATGCCTTCGATCAGCACCTCCTTTCCGGTTCTGATCGTGTTTTTCGTCTCCTCGGTGATGCGGGTGCCGTCGAAACGCCAGATGTGATCGAACATCGACGAGGCCGGAATGCCGACGCGCTCGGCGATGCCGTCCAGTGTGTCGCCCGCCTGGAGGCGGAACGCCGCGCCTCGCCGCTCGATCGATTTTCCCGACTCGTCTTCACCGTTGAAGACCCCATGCCGGATGCCGAGGCTGTCCGTCACCGTGGAATGTTCGCGGCGAAGTTGGTTCTCCACGTCGGTCGCGGAGCGGTTGCCCTCCTCCGTCACGAGATGCGCGGTCGGCGATAGTCCTTTCTGGAGAAGCGCATGACCGCAGAGCTCGTGGCCGAACGCGAGCCAGTCGGGAGTGCGGAGGATCTGGTTGCGCGGATCCGTGCGTGGCTCTTGCGGCGACGTTTCGCCGACGCCTTCCAGGTCGGCGATCTGGCCCCGCACTCCGACGTACACGGACTTCGAGCCGACGTAGTCCGTTGCTGCGCCGCCCTTGGCGGCAATGGGCGTCTCCTTTTTTATCAGCGCGATGTCGGACGAGCCCTTGCCGCTGAGGATGGTGAGGTTGTTGTCGATCTGGACCTCGATGCTCTTGGAGCCGCGGGCCGTCGACGTGGCGGTGCAGAGGCATCGGCAGCCAATCCTGGACGTCGTGCGGCAAAACGATCCTCCCGCGGCGGACGTGACGGCGCCCGTCGACGGATTCACGATGAACGTTCCGGGGCTGCACAACTCATCGAGCCAGGTTTGCAGCACGGACGCGCGCGTCGGCGGCGGGAGCATCCAGTCATAGACCTGCGCTGACGGTACTGATGCCGTCGGACTGGTCAGCCTCATCTTGCGCTGCACGCGCGCGGCGTTCCCATCGCTCTGCTGCGTCACGTGCGTCAGCTCGTGCGCGAGGAGGCTTCGTCCCTCGTCGGTGTGCGGCCGGTATTCGCCGGAGCCGAAGACGATGTCGTGGCCGACGGTGTACGCGCGCGCTTTCAGCGATGCCGCGGATTCGGCGGCATCGCTGCCGGTGTGCACGCGCACGCGCGCGAAGTCGCGTCCGAAGCGCGGCTCCATGAACGCGCGCGTGCCTGCATCGAGCGGCACGCCGTCGCTGACGGGCTCGGGCTCGTCGTCCTTGCTGCAGTCGCCGCAGCTTCCGCCGCAGGCGCATGCGCGCTGCACGCGCGGTTCGGGCGTCTTCATCACCTGATCCGCGACGCGGTCCGCCTCGCGCTCGAAGGCGTCGCCGGCGGCGCCGATCTTCAGCTTCGCGCGGATCGGAACGCTGCTGAAGTTGTGCGAGAACCGCGGCGCGACCAGCGGCGGAGCGGCGCGCGTGCCGCGCTGCAGCAGGGCAGCTTCGGATCGCAACGTGGGTGCCGGTCTCGAGAGAGTGCGGCGCATGGTTTCAGCTCGCCAGGTACGGGTACTTGAGCCGCAAGTCCATCGGCGTTGCTTGCGGGCCGTCCATCATCGCGATCGGCGCGTAGTGATGATCGATGCCGTTCGGCGGCAGGTCTCGCGCGACGCCGTTGACCTGCGGCCACGCGACCGAGCCGTCGGCCGTGCGCGTCGGGATGAGCCAGTAGTCGCCGGGACGCAACCCCGCGTACGGCCGCGGCAATTGCGAGAACTCGATCTGCACGCCGTCGGCGAGCTCGGTCCATGCGTCCTTCGGGGCCGCGCGCAACTCGACCTCGATCAGATTCGAAGCCCAGCGGCGGAGGATCGGATGCTTGTTCGGGTCGGTGCCGACGTTCTCGTCCGGCAGTGCATTCAACTCCACGCTCATCTCGGCGGGATTCACGTCGACGACCTGCAGCAGCGGGTGATACTGCGGGTTGATCACGACGTCGTCGTCGACGATCTCCACCCAGTCGTTCACACAGATCTGCGTGCGCGCGTCGCGGCCGAGAGAGGCGAGCTTGATGATCTTGCCGCTCACTTTGCGGACCGGATAGACGATCGAGCCGTTGTCCTGCGACCACTTGAACGTCGGCTTGCGTTCGGGGGTCGTCTGGCCCGGGAGGGGCGGAATTCCCGGGTCGTGGATCTCGACACGGAACAGCCGGTTCTCGAACCCGCGATATCGCGCCTCGGGCGAGATGATGCAAGGGTTCGTCGACTCGGATCCCGCGGCCTTCGCGCGCATGCGCACGCCCGTACGGAGCCGCAGGTTGAGCGCGGCGTACCAGTCGTCTATCTCGCGGAACGGCCATCCATAGTTCTTCGCCCGCGTGACGAGCTTCCTGAAGTCGTCGTCGATGACGAGCGTGCGCAGCCGCCACGTCAGCAGGGCGCGGCTGGAGGTGTCGGCGCCGAGGAGTGCCACGTCGCGCAGGCTGTCATCCTCGGACGAGGACACGTGGCGCTCGTAGACGTCGAGGTAGTAGAGGAGCTGCTTGTTCGCATCGGGAGGCGGCACGAAATTCGGGAGCTTCTTCAAAGGAACCGGCTTGCGCAGGTCGGCGGTCGCGGGGGCCGGGTCGTCGACGATCTCCCAGATGTCGCCGCCGGGCGGAATCGTGCAGCGGATCCCGTCGACGTAGTACTCGCCGCGGGCGATGTGTAGCCCGGGCGGGCTGCCCGCCTTCGACAACTGAAAGCTGGTGCCCACGCCGCCGTGCGGACCGATGATGTCGCGGCCGAGGGCGCGCAGGAAGCGGAGGATCGTCTCCGTCTGCTCGTTCGCATCGGAATCGAGCTGTACGCGTCCCTGCTGCGCGAGAACGCGCGTGACGTCGTCGCGATACTTGAGCGGGTCCAGTGTGAAATCGCCATGCATGGCTGCACTCTCCTCAATCGGCGTAGATGATTCCGGTCTCCATCCCGGCAGGGGTCGATGAATCGAGCCGCGCGCGCAGGTTGGCGATGCGCTGCGGCAGGAAGAGGTGGTGGAAGGCGCCCATCTCGGACTCGTCGTCCGCGCCGGACGTGATCTCCGGTGCGGTGCAGAGCGAGAGCTGCGCGTACGCGGGATCGCCGAAGCGCGAGCTCGTGAAGCGCGGGATGACACGGAGGCGTTCTTCGGCGAGCTTCTGCGGGTCCGGTGGATTCGGCGCGGCGCGGTCGCGCACCGCGCGCTCGACCAGATCGGGCTGGCAATGGAAGCGCCGCGGCGTGCGCGATTCCGGCGGCACGTAGCAGAAGCGCACGCACCCGCGCTGCCTGCGCACGACGCGCACGATCGCGCCGAAGATCGAGTTCTCCGCGAGCTCGATCGCATGCGCGAGGACGGTTCCGAAGACGGTGCAGCGGATGAAGCTGAGCGTGGCCCACGCGTAACTTCCCGCGGGACCGAGCACCGCTTCGATCTTGTTCGAGGTCGCGTCGAGGATCGAATCGCGCAGCGTGATCTCGACCGGGTCCGCCTCGACGGTCTCGTTCATCACGGAGATCGATCCGAGGATGGTGCGGTCGACGCGCACATGCCCGCGGATGTTCACCAGCTCGAGGCTCGCCTCGGCAGGCGCCATCGCTTTGCAGTTCGAGTCGAGCGTCCACCCGGGGACGAGCGTGCAGCGACGGATCGCGACGCGCACGTCGGGCGCCTTCTCGAGCGCATTCTCGGGCGCTTTCTCGGGCGCTTTCTCCGACACTTTCTCACTGACGCCGTCGATGCGCACCGGGCGTCCGGCGACGATCACGCCGTCGAGCGTGAACCGCGCGCGCTCGTGCATCGTCACGTGCAGCGAGTCGCCGGAGGACGGGTGGTAGTCGAGCACGTAGATCACCGGACGCGCGCGATTCGCGGCGCGGATCTGCAGCGAGCGTCCTTTGGCGAGCTCGATGTCGATCGGCTCGGTGTAGAACCCGCTATCGGCGATCTCGATCACCGCGTTCTGCTTCCCGTCATTGCGCCACGCGTCGAGAGCCTTGCCGATCGTCTTGTAGAGCTCCTGCGGGCCGACGCGATAGAGCCACGCGCCGCGGGGCTGCATCAGCGTGCGCGCCGACTCGTGCGCGCCGACGTCTCCGCTGAAGCCGTAGTGATACGACACCGTCACGCCCTGCGGATCGCGCGCGATGGCGATGCGCCCGAGCACCGGATCGACCGCGATTTTCTTGTCGGGCGGGTGATACCGCCAGCCGGTGAGGTCCGCCGCGATGATGTCTTCCGGCGGGACCGGCTTCTGCTCGGGGCCGAGCCAGATCATCAGGCTCTTCACTTCGCCGTTCGCGTCGAGGCCGTAGTAGTCGTCGCGGTAGCCGGTTTCCTGTTCCGCCTGCGCGCGTGCTTTCTGGCAATCGAGGTCGGTTGCGGTTCGCGGAGAAGGCTCCAGCGCGCGGCGGCGAATGACCGCCGGCACATTGAGCTCGCCCGCGATCGTCGCGTCGGGCTCGCGAGTCGCCTTCGTGAACAGCGGCGAGTCGTTGCCGAGGGCGCTGAAGGTGTACGCGGAGTAGCCGCCGCCGCGCTGCACGAAGTACGCGGGCGCGCGCGTGACCGAGTACGAGCGCAGGCGCCAGAGGTACGCCGCCACGCTCGGGATGTTGTGGAAGCCGTAGTTTCTCCGCGCGGTGACGTTGCGGATGTCGATCGTATGGCCGCTGCGGTCGAACGGCGAATCGATCAGCTCGAGCGACTCCCCGTCGCGCAGATCCATGATCCGCCCGCGGTCGTCGGGATGATCGAGCGCCCGCGTGCGGCCGAGCAGCGTGAAGAATTCGACGGCGCGCGAAGGAAAGCCCGCGGAGTCGTTCGAGAGCTGCTCGACGAGAGCGAGCGTGCCGCGGCGGCGCAGGTCGCGGATGAAGTTCGCGACGTCGCGGCGCGGAACGACCGCGCGATGGCGAAGCCGCGACTCCGGAGTCGCGCCCGCGTCCGTGGCACTCGCTGCCGAGGCGGACCGATAGCCGATCAGATCGCCGATGTACGGCACGACCCAGTCCTGGCAGGTCTCGATGAACCAGTCGTCGTACATGCGCGCGATGTCGTCTTCGACGAGATTCACCTGCTCGGCGATGACGCGCAGCAAATCGCGCAGCGGATAGCCCTGCTCCACGTCGCGCTGGCGATAGACCACAGGCAGCAGCTCGTAGAGCCGGTCGGTGCGGTCAGTCATTCTTGATCTCCGTCAGGATGAAGAGGTCGGCGAGGCTCGGCGGGAGATACGCGATCTCCGCCGGGAGGGAATCCTGAGGGAACGGCCCTGGCTTGCCGGGGACCGGATCCGGGACTTTCGCAAAGCGCGGAACGATCGCGCGTCCATCGTCGCAGTCGACTGACGTCGCACGCGGCGTGGCGACGTGAGGTCCTCCGACGCCGGTCGAGAATCGTTGCAGCACGGAGAGGCTGCTGGTCGTGCTCGAGACGCTGTCGGGTCTCACGTCCTCCTCGCGCACGCCGAGGAGCTCGTCGAGGTCGACGTAATCGACGCCGGGGACTTTCTGGATCGCGGCGATCACTTCCGAGGGGAAGACCGGCTGACCGAACTCGCGCCGGTCATAGGAGAACGCATCGAGCAGCGCCGCGCGCACTTTCGGCGCGACGAGCGACCAGAGATGATCGGGATGGACGCGTACGCGCGCCGCGCCGGTGATCACGATCTTCGCGCGCAGGCCGACGACGAACGGCTGATACGGGTCGCCGTACTTGCGCAGCGACTCGACGAGATTGCGATACAGGTCGGAGGTCTTCAGGATCGTGATGTCGTTCGTGCCGCCGATCGTGAGGTGCACGAAGCGCGTGCCGGCCGCTGTCAGCGTCCTGGCCGTGGCCTTCGAGATGCCGGCGAAGGTTTGCGCGAAATCGGCGAAGTCGCTCACCGACACCACGCGTCCCATCGCCTGCAGCGAGACCGGGATGTTCTTCCGCGCGTCGTTCGCCGATTCGGGGCCGGCACCGCCGGATGCCTCGATCGGATTGACGACGTCTTTCAAGCCGATCGGGCGTGTGATCGCGGTGGCGATCTGTCCCGCACGCACGTTGGCGTCGGGGCCGATGCCGTTGCGGTAGACGGCGCGGACGTTGTCGTTGCCGCTGAAGATGCGCTGGCCGTGGATGCCGTCGCCGAAGGTGAGCGTGACCTTGCCGTCGTCGGCGGTCTTCGTCGCGTACACGCGGTCGGTCGGACCCGCGAGCGCGAGCGAGCGCGTCTCCTGCCACAGCCCGTCGTCGATCCGCACGGCGAGCGTCGAGCGGACACCGTCGATCGTCGGTGCGGCGACGAACGTCAGCGGCGTGTGCTGCAACGTGAACGTCTGCATCGGCGTCGACGCGGAACCGCTGCCGAGGATCGCGGCGCGCGTTTCGCCGTGCGTCGCGGGCACGACGTTCGCGAGCACTTCGACCGTTTCGCGTTTGTACTCGTACGCGAGCCCGTCGGGTGCGAGCTCGAGGATGCTGTACGTCGTGCCGCCCGCGCCGACGTCGGTCTGCTGCTCGACGTTCGCGATCATGGCCAGCTCCGCGGAGAGGACGCCGCTGGTGCCGCTGATGAGGCGCTCGCCGCGCACGATGACCCAGCGTCCCGCGCCGAGGCCGTCCACCACGGCGTCGAGCTCGATGCGGAATGCGGATTCTTCGCCCTCGCGCTCGAGAAGATCGCGCTTCTTTCCGATCGGGCGATCGAGTGGTTGCTGAGCGAGCTTCAGTTCTTCGCTTTGCGCGAAGATCGAGGTGGCGCGGATCTGCGCGAGGTTCCAGCGGAGGGCTTTCAGGCGCTTCTCGAGCTCGTCCGGGTTCGGCATCGGTGCATTCGACTGGATCCACGGGATGTCGATCGTGAGCCGCGACACTCTGTTGCTGATGCAGTATGCCCCGCGGGACACGACCTCCGCCTCCAGCACGTCGGCGACGCGCGTG
>Ga0209382_10001986_pt1 | contig 30808 bp, 17 predicted proteins | sample SoiMetdeltSBSDD5_FD_187599 | JGI IMG/M metagenome (GOLD analysis project Ga0209382, IMG submission 187599) | Bulk soil microbial communities from a Populus tree surrounding site in Tennessee, USA - Soil MetaG P. deltoides SBSDD5 (SPAdes) (version 2) | ecosystem: Environmental > Terrestrial >...
GCACTGGTCCAGGCATGCCTGACGTGGGATGTCGAGCCGGTCCGTGCCTCGCTGCTCATGTCCGGCATGGACGGCGCGACCGCGGCGACCGTCGTCGCCGACGTCTACGCCGAGACGGGCAGCAACGCGGACGTCTGCCGGGCCACCGTGCGGACGTTCCGGTCCGCCGGCGTCCTGGACGTGCCCGGCGCCGAGGAAGCCTTTGCCGCCCATCAGCTTCTGTGAGGGCCACCTGAGCAGCCACCTGCGGAATGTCTGGACGTAGCTCACATCATGGTCAGCATGTTCTTCCTCGCCAGTTCGCTCGTGGTGATCGTCACCCCGGGACAGGACGCCGCGCTCCTCACCCAGACGGTGCTGCGCTCCGCCCGCCGCGCGCCCGCACTCGCGGCCGCGGCCGGCATGATCACCGGCGGCGTCGGGCACGTATGCCTTGCCATAACCGGCGTATCGCTGCTGCTGCGCACGAACCCCGGCCTGTTCATCGCCGTGCAGATCATCGGGGCGACGGTACTGCTGTTCTGGGGCGCATGGACGATGTGGGAATCCTTCCGCCCGGCAGCGGCGCGCGGCCCGGATACCGAGCCGGCCGGCGGCCGGTCATTCGCGATCGGGCTTCTCTCCGCCGCTACCAATGCGAAGGCGGCGACTTTCCTGCTCGTCTTCCTCCCCCAGTTCGTGCCGGCGGGCCTGCCACCCGTCGCCACGATGGTGGTGTTGGCGGCCGTCTACCTCAGTCTCGCCAGCACCTGGCTGATCATCCTCGTCGAGTTGGTCTACCGAATGCGGGAACGGGTCCTGGCCGGGCGTACCAGGCTGCTCCTACAACGACTCATGGCAGTGGTGCTCGGCGTGTTTGCCGTCCGGCTGCTCCTTGGCCTCTGACCCGATCCCGATCACGCCGGCCGGCGACCTGTTGGCGCGGTGAAGAAATAGGTCGCCTTGAGAGTGAGCAGGCCGTTCTCGGCGACGGTGAAGATGTCGGCAAACTCAACGTCGACCGGCCGGCCGGTCTCCCGTGCCGAGTACTGACCGGTCGCCGCGACCTGGTTGCCGGCGCCGAACAGCCGCTGGATCAAGTGCATGCCGCTACGCGCCTGGCGCTGTGCGGCCGTTTCCACCTGGTCCCGCCCACACGTCGCGTGGTGCCCCGGATGGCGTAGCACCGCACCAGCGTCGAAGAGCGAGACGTACCCGTCGATGTCACCCGCGTCCAAATAGTGGTAGCTCAGCCGCACGCTGTCGATGACCGCCGCCGTCAGACCGTCGGCCGGACCGGTGACGCCGTAACCTCCGCCATAAGCCATGGTGCTCCTCCTCGCCCTTCCCAGCACCGTGCCGGTGCCGGCCTCGCGGCCGTGGGCTCCTGTGCTAATAGGGTGGCCGGCCCCGTTATCCCCTGGTTATCACAGCCCGCGCTGTTGTTGCGGCATCATTTAGTTGGCGGGTTACGAGGCCGCTGGGGCCGGGTGATGTTTGACGGCTGACGCGCCGGTGGGTTCGGGCCGATCGCCGCCCCGGGCGGCGCAGCGAAGGACAGCGGGTCGGAGGACATCTGGGTGATGCGTTCGGATGGCGGCGCGATCCTTGCTGGCTCCGATCCCGTGTACCGGTTGCTCGGCCCGCTGGAGGTCGGTGGTCTGGACCGGCCCCATCCGGTGCCACCCGGCCGCCAGCAGATCATCCTAGCCGTGCTGATGCTGGCGGCGAACCGAGTGGCCAGCATCGAGGAGCTGATCGACGCCATCTGGGACGACGATCCGCCGGCCACCGCACGCACCCAGGTACAGATCTGCGTGTCCGGCCTGCGCGGCGTGCTGGCCGGCCTGGAATCGGATGGCGGGGCCGCGATCGTCACCCAGCCGCCGGGATACCTGCTGCGCGCCGCCGCCGACCAGATCGACGTGCTGCGCTTCGAGCGGCTGGTGGCCGCCGCGCACGCGCTGGTACGCCAGGACCGGCCGGAAGACGCCGCCAGCACCCTGCGCGACGCGCTGGCCCTCTGGCGCGGCCCGGCGCTCGCCGGGGTCCCCGGCCGCGGGGCGCAGGCCCTGGCTGCCCAGCTGGACGAGAAGCGGCTCGGCGCCGTCGAGGCGCACGCCGACCTGGAGCTGCGGCTCGGCCGCCACCATCAGCTGGTCGCCGACATCGGCCTGCTGGTCGAGCAGTACCCGCTGCGGGAACGCCTGCGCGGCCAGTTCATGCTCGCGCTGCACCGGTCCGGGCGGCAGGCAGAGGCGCTGGAGGTCTACCGCGCCGGGCGCGAGCTGCTCATAGAGCAGCTCGGGCTCGAGCCGAGCGACGAGCTGCGCGCGCTGCACGGGGCCATCCTCGCCGGCGATCCGTCGCTGCAGCCGGCGCGGGAGATCACCCACCCGTACGAACCGAACGCCCGGCCGCACCAGCTGCCGGCGGACATCGCGGACTTCACCGGCCGCGACGAGCTGGTCGGCGAGGTCGAACGGACCCTGTCCGGCAACACCAGCCGCAGGCAGCACGCCATGCGGGTGGTGGTGATCGCCGGCAAGCCTGGCATCGGCAAGAGCGCCCTCGCGGTGCACGCCGCGCACCGGCTGGCGCACCGCTTCGACGACGGCCAGCTGTACGCCAACCTCGGCGGCACCCGGGCTCAGCCGGTCAGCCCCGCCGAGGTGCTCGGCCGGTTCCTGCGGGCGCTCGGCATTCCCGGGCCGGCGCTGCCAGACGGCGTCGACGAGCGCGCCGAGATGTTTCGCACCCTGCTAGCGAACCGGAACGTGCTGGTGGTGCTCGACGACGCGGCGTCGGAGAGCCAGCTGCAGCTGCTGTTGCCGGGCAGCAGCAGCTGCAGCGTCATCGTGACCAGCAGGACGCCGCTCACCGCGCTGGCCGGTGCGCACGTGTTCGAGGTCGACGTGCTCCCGCCGGAGCGGGCCATCGCGCTGCTCGGCGCGGTGATCGGCGAGCAGCGGGTGGCCGCCGAACCGGCGGCCGCGACGGCGCTGGTACGGCTGGTCGGCGGCCTGCCGCTGGCGCTTCGCATCGTGGCGGCCCGGTTGGCCGCGCGCCCGCTGTGGTCGTTGGCCTGGATGCTGGAACGGCTCGCGGACGAGCGCCGCCGGCTGGACGAACTCGCCCACGGCGAGATGATGGTGCGGGCCAGCTTTCGGCTCTCCTACGACGGGCTGGCGGCCACGGCGGGCCAGCTGTTGCAGCTGCTCGGCGGGCTGGAGATGACGAGCTTTCCGACCTGGGCCGCGGCGGCGGCCCTGGACTGCCACCCGTTCGACGCCGCGGACCTGCTGGAGCAGCTGGTCGACGCGCAGCTGCTGGAGATCGTCGCGCTCGACCTGGACGGCAGCCCGCGGTACCGGTTCCACGACCTCATCCGGCTCTTCGCCAGGGAGCAGCTGGAGCTCAACCAGACCCCGGACCGGCGGCTGAGCGCCGTGGGCCGGGTCGCGAGCGGCTGGCTCGCCATCGCGGAGCGGGCGCATCGGCTGATCTACGGCGGCGACTACACCGTGCTGCATGCGGCCGTGCCGCGCTGGCAGCCGCCCGCCGGCTACGTCGACGAGGTGCTCACCGACCCGCTCGGCTGGCTGGAGGCGGAGCGGGTGAACCTCTCCGCCGCGGTCGGCCAGGCAGCGGACGCCGGCCACGCCGCGGTGTGCTGGGACCTTGCGGTGACCATGGTGGCGCTGCTCGAGTCGCGCTGCTACTTCGACGACTGGGAGCAGACCCACCAGCGGGCCCTAAAGGCCGTTCACGCCGCGGGCGACCGCCGGGGCGCCGCGGCGCTGATGTGCTCCCTCGGCTCGCTGTCGCTGACCCGCGCCCGCGAGGGAGCGCACGAGTGGCTGCGGCCGGCACTGGCGATCTTCACCGAGCTGGGTGACCGGCACGGCCAGGCCCTGGCCAGGCGGAACCTGGCCCTGCTCGACCTCATCGACGGGAAGGCGGATTCGGCCGCGGCGCTCTTCCGCCTGGCCCAGGAGGACTTCCAGGTCGCAAGCGACCCGATCGGGCAGGCCCACGTACTGGCGCAGCTCGCGCAGATCGAGTCGGCGGCCGGGCACCACCAGGCGGCCGTGGCCCGGCTACATGAGGCCCTGGGCATGTGCCGGGAAGTCGGCGCCCGCCGGGTGGAGGTGCAGGTCCGCTACCGGTTGAGCGGCCTGATGCTGCACAGCGGCAGCTACCAGCGGGCCGAGGAGCAGCTGGTCGACCTGCTGGACGTGGTGCGGGCCGGGCGGGACATCGTCGGCGAGGGTCGGATCCTGCACCGGCTTGGCATCATCAACGCGCGGCTCGGCCGTCTCGGGCCGGCGGCCCGCCTGCTCAACGAGGCCCTCGCGCTAAGCGAGCTGGTCCGCGACCAGGCCGCGGTTGCCGCCATCACGACCGAGCTCGCTGCGTTCGGCCGCGAGCTCGGGGTGGGTCTGGTGGCGTCGTAGGCCATTCAGGGAGTGGCGCTGCTGGGGCCCCATGGCGTGTCGCTGGGGGTCATCTCCTCGGCCGCCAAGACGTGGCCCGCCGGGTACGAGGCGTCCGCGGCGACTGTCGCCTGCAGGCCGTAGGCGCCGGCGGCGCCGGCAGCGCCGGCGGCCGAGAGAGCCACCATGACGGCGAGGACGGCGGTGCGGATCGAGGCGGCGACGCTCATTCCATTCCCTACTTCCTGACTACCGGCGATGGTGTCCGTGTTCAGTCGCTGACGCTAAGCAGCCTCGGTATCGCGCCATTATTTCCGCGCCAACAGCCCCACACCCGTCCTGACCGGCGACGGAGTGGCTCGACGATGCCCGCGTGATAGCGCGCTCGGCTGGTGTTGGCGGCAGGGAACCTGCCGCCAACGACGGAGGGTGTGGACGGATGGACGCCGTGCGACAACAGTTCGCCGAGCAGCTGAGGGCCTGCCGGTTGCGCCGCGGTGTGACGCAGCAGCAGCTGGCCGAGCTGTCGACGGTCAGCGTGCGGGCGATCCGCGACCTGGAGATCGGCCGGGCCAGGCGGCCCCGCCGGGAGACGGTCCGGCTGATCGCCGACGGCCTGCGGCTGACCGGTCGGGCGAGGACGAGCTTCGAGGAGGCGGCCCGTGCGGACGCCGCCCGGGCGTACCCGCCGGCCCCCGGCACCGGGCTGGCCCCACCACCGGCTATGGACGAGCTGATCGGGCGGGCCGGCGAGCTGTCGGCGCTGCGCGACCTGCTCGGCGCGGACGGGCCGCGCCTGGTCACGGTCGTCGGCCTGCCCGGCGCCGGCAAGACCCGGCTGGCGCTGGAGCTGGCCGGTGCCACCGGTCCCGCGTTCTGGGTCCGCGCCGACGAGCTGGCTCGGCATGCCGACGAGCTGGCGTCCGCCGACGATCGGGACGCCCTGCTCGTGGTGGACGGCTGCACGACCGGTGCGCCGGACCCGGTGGACGTGGTCGGGCTGCTGCGGGAGTGCCGGCGGCTGCGGATCCTGGTCACCGCGCGCCGCCCCCTCGACATCCCCGGTGAGTGCACCGTGCCGCTGGCCCCGCTGGCGGTGCCCGGCGTCGCGGCGGACACCGACCAGCGCGGCCTGGCCTGCGTGTCATCGGTCCGGCTCCTGCTGCGTCAGGCCGGCAGGGTGCGCCCCGGTTTCGGCCTGACGGCCGCGAACGCCGGCGCTGTGGCGACGATCTGCCGGTTGCTCGACGGCATCCCGGTCGCGCTGGAGACGGTGGCCGACTGGTTCCTGGTGTACGAGCCGGACGAGGTGGTCGAGCTGGTCCGGCTGGACCCGTTCGCCGCGATGGACCACCGCGCGGCGGGGGCCGAGCTTCGCGTCGCGCTGCGGCGGGTGGTGGACTCGCTCGACCCGGTGGAGACCACGCTGCTGGACCGGCTCGGTCGCGGCGACGACGGCCGGTCCGGCGGTACCGCGATCCGGCCGGTGCACCGGCTGCTGCAGCGCGGCGCGGTGCGCCAGATCAGCACCGGTGGCCATGCCCGGTTCCGGGAGCTACGGCTCGTCCGGTTCCTGCGCAACCACCGGCCTGACCCCGTCGTGACCGGCCGCAGCTGAACCGCCCGGCCGGTCAGCCCACCCGGTGCAGCCAGCCGCCGGGGTCGCGGCGCCGGCCGTGCTGCACGTCCAGCAGCGTCGCCCGCAGCCGCATCGTCACGGGGCCGGCGGCGCCGGTGCCGATCACGAAGTCGCCGCCCTCGTCGCGGACGCGGCCGACCGGGGTGACCACGGCCGCCGTGCCGCACGCGAACGTCTCGGTGATCTCGCCGGCCTGGCAGCCGCGGCGCCACTCGTCGATCGAGATCCGCTCCTCGCTGACCGCGAACCCCTCCTGCGCGGCCAGGGTGAGCAGCGCGTCGCGGGTGACGCCGGGCAGCAGGGTGCCGGTGAGCCTCGGGGTGACCACCTCGCCGCCGCGCACGAAGAACAGGTTCATCCCGCCCATCTCCTCGACCCAGCGGCGCTCGACGGCGTCCAGCCACACCACCTGCTGGCAGCCGACCTCCTGCGCCTTGCGCTGGGCGAGCAGCGAGGGGCCGTAGTTCGCGGCGCACTTGACGTTGCCCGTGCCGCCGGGCATCGCCCTGGTGTGCTCGTGGCTGACCATCACCGACACCGGGGCCACGGTGTCGCCGAAGAACCCGCCGGCCAGGAACGCCATCATCAGGAAGGTGTACTCGTTGGACGCTCGCAGCATGAGGTTCGCCTCGCTGGCGAACATCAGCGGCCGCAGGTAGAGCGTGTGCTGCGGGTTGTCGGTCAGCCACTGCGCATCGGCCAGCACCACCTGCTCGACGGCCTCGATGAACAGCTGCTCGGGCAGCTCCGGCATCGCCAGCCGGGCGGCGGACCTGGCGAACCGGGCGGCGTTGCGCTGCGGCCGGAACACCGCGAGGGAGCCGTCCTGCTGCAGGAACGCCTTCATGCCCTCGAAGATCACCTGGGCGTAGTGCAGGCCGATGGTGCCCGGATGCATGGTGAGGTCGCGCAGCGGGCCGAGCTCCAGGGGCTGCCAGCCGGTCGCCGGCGTCCAGATGCACCGGGCCAGATGGTCGGTGAAGGCGTTGCCGTGTCCGGGATCGGCCATCGCCTTGCTCTGCCGGGTGGGCACCGTCGGGCGTTCTACGATCGCGGTCATCCTGGTTCTCCTCCAGTCCTGGTTCAGCCGAGCGGGGCGAAGTAGTAGGTGTCACGGCGGGAGAACCGGCCGTCCGGGCCGATCTCGAAGAAGTCGGCGAAGCGCAGGTCCATCGCGCCGCCGTCGTGCAGCTCGCCGCGGAACGACCCGTGCACCGCCACCCGGTCGCCGTCGTCCAGCACGGCGGTGAGCGTGTGCGCGCCGGCCCGGAACTTCCGCTGCCGGGTGTAGAAGTCCGCAATGTCGGCGTGGCCGACGAGGTCGTGGTAGCCGGGCCGGCAGTAGGTGGCCGCCGGCTGGAACAGCGCGACCAGGCCGGCCACGTCGTTCGCGTCGACCAGGTCGTAGTAGTGCCGGATCAGCGCCTCGCCGTCGCGGGTCTGGACCGGGGTGCTCATGGCGTCCTCCCTAGGGTGTGGTTGAGCCGCTCGGCCAGGACCGGGCCGATCACGGCGAGTGGGCCGGGGCGCAGCATGTCGCCGTGCCGGCAGTCGACGGTGTGGATCTCGACCGATCCGCCGACGTGGGCGCGCCACGACTGCGGATCAGAGGTGCTGGTGGCGGCCCTGAACAGCAACAGGTCGCCGTCGTAGTGCCCGGTGCGGTAGCGCACGAGCGCATTGCCGTTGCCGGCGAAGACCCTGGGCAGCGCGGCGAGACCGGCCGCGGGGAACCCGTACAGCGGGCCGCCCTCCCCCGCGGCGAGCCGGGTGAGATCCGCCGGGCACAGCGGCCCGTCGCGGCCGGACATGTCGACGCCGAGCGAGTCCAGCAGCGTGGCCAGCGAGCGGGGATCGTCCGCCGCGAGCGGCTCGGCGTCCGGCACCGGCGCCACCGGGTAGCCGTCCATAACGGCCAGCAGGCTGACCCGCTCGCCGGCCGCCCGCAGCGTCGCGGCCAGCCCGTGCACCACGTTGGCGCCGAGCGACCAGCCGAGCAGGTGGTAGGGCCCGTGCGGTTGCACCGACCGGATCTCGGCGAGGTAGTCGAGCACCATCTTCTCGACGCTGGGGTCCGCACCGGGGTCGGTGAAGCCGCGCGACTGCAGGCCGTACACCGGCCGATCGGGTTCGACGTACCGGAGCAGGCCGGAGTACACCCAGCTGACACCGGCCGCCGGGTGCACGCAGAACAGCGGTGGCAGCGATCCGCTGGGGCGCAGCGGCAGCAGCACGGCGAGGTCACCGGCCGGGTGCTTGCCGGCCGAGTGCTCGCCGTGCGGGCCGGCGAGCCCGGCGGCGAGGCCGGCTGGGGTCGGCGTGCTGAACAGCGCGCGGATGGAGAGCTCCGCGCCGAGTTCCTGCCGTACCCGGCTGATCAGCCGGGTGGCCAGCAGCGAGTGCCCGCCCAGGTCGAAGAAGCTGTCGTCGATCGACGGGGCGGACTGCGCCGGCAGTCCGAGCACCTCGGCGAAGAGGTCCACCAGCGCCTGCTCTCGGGGGGTGCGCGGGGCGCGGCCCGCGGTCCCGCCGCCCAGCCGCGGCGGCGGCAGCGCCGCCCGGTCGAGCTTTCCGTTGACGGTCAGCGGCAGCTCGTCGATCGTGACGATGGCGCTGGGGACCAGGTAGTCCGGCAGCAGGCCGCCGAGGTGGCTGCGCAGCGCGTCCACCTCGAGCCCGGTGCCGGCGACGTAGGCCACCAGCCGCTTCGCGCCGGCCGGGTCGGTGGCCACGGTGACCGCCGCCTGGCGCACGTCGGGGTGGCGGCCGATCGCGGCCTCGATCTCGCCGAGCTCGATGCGGACCCCGCGGATCTTCACCTGGTTGTCGGCCCGGCCGAGGAACGCCAGGTTGCCGTCAGGGAGCCAGCGCACCCGGTCGCCGGTGCGGTACATGCGCTCGCCCGGACCGCCGAACGGGTCGGGCACGAACCGGGTCGCAGTCAGCCCCGGCCGGTTCAGATACCCGCGAGCGACGCCGGAGCCGGCCAGGTACAGCTCGCCGGGCACGCCGGGCGGTACCGGCCGCAGCCACTCGTCCAGCACGTAGGTCCGCGAGTTGCCGACCGGTGTGCCGATGTGCGGCAGCACGTCCGACGGTCCGGGCTCGACCGGCCCGCCGCTGGCGACGACGGTGAACTCGGTCGGGCCGTACAGGTTCATCAGGGTGCAGCCCAAACCCGGCGGCGGGGTACGGCGCAGCACGTCGCCCGCGGTGAACAGCCAGCGCAGGCCCGTGGCGGTCAGCGCGGGCTCGTCCAGCAGCAGCTCCAGCCGCGGGGTGGGCAGGTAGCAGCAGGTCAGCCGCGACTCGGTGATCCAGTGCAGTAGCGCGTCGGCGTCGTCCAGGATCTGTTGGGCCGGCAGGTGTACGGCGGCGCCCGCGCACAGGTACGGCCAGATCTCCCAGACCGTGGCGTCGAAGCCCTGGGCGGCCACCTGGCTGGTGCGGTCGGCGGCGGTGATGCTGTAGCGCTGGGCGTGGTCGAGGCACATGTCGGTGAGGCTGCGGTGCTCGACCACGACGCCCTTGGGGCTGCCGGTCGAGCCGGAGGTGTGGATCACGTACGCGACGCCGTCCGGGCTCGGGCCCACCGGTGGTGGCGTGGTCGGCTGGCCGCTCACGGCGGCGGAGTCGAGGCACACCACCTCGGCGATGCCGGCCGGCAGCCGGTCGACCAGGTCGGAGCGGGTGAGCGCGACCGGCATCGCGGTGTCGGCGATCAGGTACTCCAGCCGCGCGGCGGGGTGGTCGGGGTCGAGCGGGACGTAGGCGGCGCCGGACTTGAGCACGCCGAGCATGCCGGCGACCATGTCGGCGCCGCGGTCCAGGCAGACCCCGACGAGGGTGCCCGGCCGTACGCCCACCCCGGCCAGCCCGTTGGCCACCTGGTTCGCCCGCGCATCCAGCTCGGCGTAGCTCAGCGCGTGGTCGGCGCCGACCACCGCGGTGGCGTGCGGGTGGCGGCCGGCCTGGGCGGCGATGAGCTGCGGGACGCACTGCCCGGTGGGCAGGTCGATCCCGGTGTCCTGCCAGTCGGTCAGCACCTGGCGCCGCTCGTCACCGGACAGCAGGTTCACCAGCCCGACCGGGACGCCGGCGTCGGCGGTGACCGCCTCGAGGAGGCGGACGAGCCTGGCGGCGAACCGCTCGACCGTCTCGCGGTCGAACAGTTCCGTGGTGTACTCGAACGCTGCGTGCATGCCGGCCGGTGAGCCGTCCGCGGCGTGCGCCTCTGAGGCGATCAGCGTGAGGTCGAACTTCGCCGAGCCGGTACCGGCCGGCACGAAGCTCACGTCCAGCTCCGGCAGCGCGAGCGTCGCCTCGCGCACGTTCTGCAGCACCAGCATCACCTGGAACAGCGGGTGCCTGGTGAGCGAGCGGGTCGGGCGAAGCGCCTCGACCACCGCGTCGAACGGCAGTTCCTGGTTAGACAGCGCCGCGAGGTCGGTGTCGCGGACCCTGGCCAGCAGCTCGGCGAACGTGGGGTTGCCGGAGACGTCGGTGCGCAACACCAGCGTGTTGACGAAGAACCCGACCAGGTCGTCGAGGGCCGCGTCGGTGCGCCCGGCCACCACGGAGCCCACCGGGATGTCCGTGCCGGCGCCCGTGCGGTGCAGCATGGTCGCCAGCGCCGCCTGCAGCACCATGTACACGGTGACGTGGTGGCTTCGGGCCAGCTCGGTCACGGCTGCGTGCAGCGCCGGCGGCAGGGTCACGAACACCGTGTCGCCGCGGCGGGTCGGTGCTGCGGGTCGCGGCCGGTCGGTGGGCAGGGCCAGCTCGTCCGGCAGGTCGGCGAGTTGGTCGCGCCAGTAGCCGAGCTGGCGGGCGAACACGCTGTCCGGGTCGGCCGGATCGCCGAAGACGTCCTGCTGCCAGAGCGTGTAGTCGGCGTACTGGACGCCCAGCGGCTGCCAGTCCGGCGCCCGGCCGTCGCAGCGCGCGGCGTAGGCAGCAGCCAGGTCGGCCAGCAGCGGCCGCATCGACCAGCCGTCGCTGGCGATGTGGTGCAGCGCCAGGACGAGCACGTGGTCGGTGTCGGACACAGTCAGCACGTCGGCTCGCACCGGGATCTCGGTGGCCAGGTCGAACACGTGTCCGGCAGCCCGTCCGACGGCCTCGGCGAGCCCGTCCTCGGTGCACGGCGTCTCCGACCACGGTGGGGCGGCGGCCGGCAGAATGCGCTGCGCCGGCTGGCCGTCCACGTCGGGGTACACGGTCCGCAGCGCCTCGTGCCGGCCGACCACGTCGTGCAGGGCGGCGCGTAGCTCGGCCGGCCGACACCGGCCGCGCAACCGGATCGCGCTGGCCATGGTGTAGGCCGAGCTTGGCTCGACCTGGTGCAGGAACCACATCCGCCGTTGCGCGCCGGACAGCGCAACCACCGCCGGCCTGTCCCTGGCCGTGAGCTCGGGCCTGGCCCGCCCGGTGGCACCGTTGAGCTGGCCCGCCAGCCCGGCTGGGGTCGGGGTCAGGAAGACCTCGCGCAGGTCCAGCTCGCAGGACAGCGCGGCACGGACCCGGTTGATCAGCCGTACCGCGAGCAGCGAGTGGCCGCCGAGGGCGAAGAAGCTGTCGTCGATCGACACCGCCGGATGCCCGAGCAACTCTCCGAAGAGCCCGCACAGGATCTCCTCGCGGGCGTCGCGCGGGCCCCGCCCGCCGGCCATCGCGAGGTCGGGCCTCGGCAGCGCCGCCCGGTCGAGCTTGCCGTTGGGGCTCAGCGGCAGCTCGTCGAGCACCACGAAGGCGTTCGGTACCAGGTAGTCCGGCAGCCGGGTGGCCAGGTGGTCGCGCAGCTCGCCGGTGTCGATCGGCTCGCTGGTCACCGGGTAGGCGACCAGCCGGCGCTCGCCGGGCTGGTCCTCGCGGACGGTCACCACCGCTTGGCGCACCGCCGGGTGGCCGGCCAGCTCGGCCTCGATCTCAGCGGGCTCGATCCGCAGGCCGCGGATCTTCACCTGGTGGTCAGTGCGACCGAGGTAGTCGAGCTGGCCGTCGGGCCGCCAGCTGGTCAGGTCGCCGGTCCGGTAGAGCCTGGATCCGCGCGGCCCGAACGGGTTGGCGACGAAGCGGGCCGAGGTCAGGGCGGCCCGGTTGAGGTAGCCCCTGGCCAGCTGCGGGCCCGCGACGTACAGCTCGCCGGCCTGCCCGACGGGCACCGGGCGAAGCCGCTCGTCGAGGACGTAGGCGCTGGTGTTGAGCACCGGCCGGCCGATCGGCACCGGTCCGGGTTCGCGGGTGTCGATGCACAGCGTCACGTCCACCGCTGCTTCGGTGGGGCCGTAGCCGTTGTACAGCGGCACGTCGAGGGTGCCGCAGAACCGGTCGCGCAGCTCGGTGGACAACGCCTCGCCGCCGGCGAAGACGAGGCGCAGCGGGGAGCCGGCGCCCACCGATGGCTCCTGCAGAAACAGGTCGAGCATCGGCGGCACGAAGTGCGCCGTGGTGACCCGCTGCCGCTCGATCAGGCCGGCGAGGTAGCCGGGTTCGCGGTGGCCGCCAGGGCGGGCGATCACCATGGTGGCGCCGGCCAGCAGCGGCCAGAACAGCTCGACCACCGACACGTCGAAGCTCGACGGGGTCTTGTGCAGCAGCCGGTCGTCCGGCGCGAGCGGGATGTGTCGCTGGCGCCAGATCAGCTGGTTGACGATCGCCCGGTGGGTGAGCACCACGCCCTTGGGCCGGCCGGTCGAACCCGACGTGTAGATCACGTACGCGGGATTGTCCGGCCCCGCCGGCCGCAGCGGGGCGGCCGGCGGGACGACCGGTCTGGCGGCGTCGATCAGCAGCATCGGGACGGTCGGCGCCAGCGTGGCCATGGTGGCCGCGGTGTGCTCGGTCGCCAGCAGGGCTGCTGGGGCCGTGTCGTCGAGCATGAACCGCAGCCGCTCGCGCGGGTAGTCCGGGTCGAGCGGCAGGTACGCCGCGCCTGCGTACAGCACGGCCAGCAGCCCGACCACGAGGTCCGCGCCGCGGGGCACCGCGACGGCGACGATGCGTTCCGGACCGACGCCCAGTGCGGCGATCCGGTGGGCGAGCCGCCGGGCTTGCGTGTCCAGCTCGCGGTAGCTGACCGGCCGGTCGTCGTGGACGATTGCGGTGGCGTCCGGGCTGCGCTCGACGGCCGCCCGGACCAGCTCCGGCAGCGTGGTGTCGGGCACCGCCGCGGCCGTGTCGTTGAATCCGGCGAGCACCTGATGCTGCTCGTACGGGGTGAGGATCGTGGCGTCGCCGATGGGCCGGTCGGGCTCGGCGAGCAGCGACTCGAGGAGCAGGCCGAGGCGCCGGGCCATGCCGTGCACGGTGTCGCGGTCGAACAGGTCGGTGGCGTACTTCCAGTACGAGTCGATGCCGGCCGGTTCGCCGTGCTCGTCGCGGGCGTCCACGAAGTCGACGCCGAGATCGAACTTGGCGGTGTGGGTCGTCACGGGTTCCAGCTCCACCGACAGCCCTGGCAGCTCCGCGGTGGCGGCGGCGTTGTTCTGCACCGCGACCATCACCTGGAACAGCGGATGACGGCCGAGCACCCGGACCGGGTTGAGCTCCTCGACGACGCGTTCAAAGGGCACCTCGGCGTTGCTGAACGCGTTCAGGCAATGCCGGCGGACGCGGGCCAGCAGCTCGCGGAAGGTCGGGTTGCCGTCGGTGTCGGTGCGCAGCACCAGGGTGTTGACGAAGAACCCGACCAGCTCGTCCACCGCCTCGTCGGACCGGCCGGCGATGGGTGTGCCCAGCGGGATGTCCGGGCCGGCCCCGAGCCGGCTGAGCAGCGCGGCAACCACCGCCTGCATGGCCATGAACAGCGTGACCTGCTCGGCCCGGGCGAGCTCGAGCAGCCGCCGGTGAGTGCCGGCGTCGAGCTGGAAGCGCAGCGTGTCGCCGCGGCCGCTGGGGACCAGTGGGCGGGGCCGGTCGGTGGGCAGCGCCAGCTCGGCGGGCACGCCGGCGAGCGCGGTGCGCCAGAAGCCGAGCTGCGCGGCGGCCATGCTGCCCTCGTCGGACTCGTCGCCGAGCAGGCGCTGCTGCCAGACGGTGTAGTCGGCGTACTGCACGGGCAGCGGCGGCCACGCCGGCGCCGATCCGGCGCGCCGGGCGGCGTAGGCGGTGCCGAGGTCGGCGACGAGGGGGGCGACCGACCAGCCGTCCGCGGCGATGTGGTGCAGCACCAGGAGCAGCCGGTGGTCGTCGGCCGCGGGCGAGGCGAGCGACGCGCGGATCGGTGGCTCGGTGGCGAGGTTGAAGACGTGCTGGGGGCACGGTTCGTCGGTCCACACGGTGCTGGCCGACGGCAGGATCCGCTGCACGGGCTGGCCGTCGACCGAGGGGTAGACGGTGCGCAGCACCTCGTGCCGGTCGACCACGTCGGACAGCGCGGCCCGCAGCGCCTCGGTGTCCAGCGTGCCGCGCAGCCGGAAGGTGAAGGCCACGTTGTACGCCGGGCTCGGGTCGACCTCGTGCAGGAACCACAAGCGGCGCTGCGCCGGCGACAGCGGCAACGGGTCCGGCCGTTCGGCCCGGAGCAGCGCCGGGCGGCGGGTGCCCTGCAGGTCGGCCAGCCGTTCGGCGAGGCCGCCCGGTGTCGATGCCTGGAACAGCACCTTGATGGTCAGCTCGGCGCCGAGTGCGGCGCGCGCCTTGCTGATGAGCCTGGCGGCGAGCAGGGAGTGGCCGCCGAGGGCGAAGAAGTCGTCGTCGATGCCGACCCCGGGCACGCCCAGCACCTCGGTGAAGAGGCCGCAGAGGATCTCCTCGGTGGGCGTGCGCGGCGTGCGGCCGGCCGAGGCGGTGACCTCGGGGGCGGGCAGCGCCCGGCGGTCCAGCTTGCCGTTGGCGGTCCGGGGCAGCTCGTCGAGCACCACGAACGCGGCCGGCACCAGGTAGTCCGGTAACGCCGCCACCACCCGCCGCCGAACGTCGGCCACCTCCAACCCGCCCGCACCGGCGGCCGGCACCAGGTAGGCCACCAGCCGCTTGTCCCCCGGCCGGTCCTCCCGCACCACCACCGCCGCCTGCCCGACCTCAGGGTGGCGGTCGAGCGCGGCGCGCACCTCGGCGGGTTCGACCCGGAAGCCGCGGATCTTGACCTGGTCGTCGGCCCGGCCGCGGAACTCCAGCACGCTGTCGGCACGCCACCGGGCCAGATCCCCGGTGCGGTACATCCGGGTGCCCGGCTCGAACGGGTCGGCCACGAGCCGGCTGGCCGTGAAGCCGGGCTGGCCGAGGTAGCCGCGGGCCAGCCCCACTCCGGCCATGTACAGCTCGCCCACTACCCCTGGCGGCACCAGGTTCAGCCGTTCGTCCAGGACATAGACCCGCTTGTTGCGCAGTGGCGTGCCGACCGGGATCGAGGCGCCCGCCGTGTCCGCGGCCACCACCCGGTGCGCCACCGTGAAGATCATGCTCTCCACCGGCGAGTACCCGTTCACCAACCGCAACGACGGCTGGGCGGCCAGCAGCCGGCCGATGTGCGCCGCGGAGGCGGCTTCGCCACCGGTCAGCACCTGGCGCACACCGTCGAAAGCGCTCGGGTGCTCGTCCACCAGGTAGTTCAGCAGGCTCGCCGACACGTGCAGGGTGGTCACCCGATGCGCGGCCACCAGCTCGGCGATCGTTTCCGGCTCGGGTGACTGGCCGGGTTGCAGCACGCAGGTGCCGCCGAAGAACAGCGCGGCGAACAGCTCCAGGGCGAAGGCGTCCCAGGACACCGGTGCGCACTGCAGCACCACGTCACCCGGCCCGAAGCCGGCGAAGTCCTGCCCCAGGAACGTGCCGACCAGCGCCCGATGCGCCGCGACCACACCCTTCGCAAGCCCAGTCGAACCCGAGGTGAACATCACGCACACGGCGTCCTCCGGGGACACCGTGACGTCGGGCCTGGTCGAGGGCTCCGCGTCCACCGTGGCCGGATCTAGCGTCGCGACACCGGGCAGCGTGATCGCCGAGAGCACCAGGCTGGGCCGCACCTGGTCCAGCAGCGCGCTGATCCGCTCGGCCGGGTGGCCGGGGTCGAGCGGCACGTAGGCCGCGCCCGCCTTGAGCACCGCGAGCACCGCGGTGACCAGCTCGACCCCGCGCTCCAGGTACACCCCGACCAGCTCGCCGCGCCGGACACCACGCCCGGCCAGCACGTGCGCCAACTGGTTCGCCGCCGCGTCCAGCTCCGCGTAGCTGACCCGGGACTCCCCGCACACCAGCGCCGTCGCCTCCGGTGTGCACCGCGCCTGCCGCTCGAACACCTCGTGCGTGCACAGCTCGCTCGGCTGGTCTGGCGTGGTCCCCGACCAGTCGGCGAGCAGCCGGTCGCGCTCCGCGGTGGACAGCAGGTCGACCGAACCCGCCCGAGTGTCCGGATCGGCGACCATCGCCTCGAGCAGCCGGACGAGCCGGGCCAGCATGGCGTCGACCGTGGACCGTTCGAAGAGGTCGGTCGCGTACTCGAACGAGATGATCAGCCCGGCCGGCTCGCCACCGGCGGTGCGCACCTCGGAGAAGGCCGCGGTGAGGTCGAACTTGGCGGCGTTCGCCGGCACCGGGGCCAGTTCGAACCGCAGCCCACCGGCGGAGCGGCCGGCGAGGCCGGGCTCGTCCGCGGTCTGCACGCCCTGGCTCTGGAGCACCATCATGACCTGGAACAGGGGGTGTCTGGCGAGCGACCGGGCCGGGTTGAGCTCCTCGACGATCCGCTCGAACGGCAGGTCCTGGTGCGCGTAGGCGGCCAGGTCGGTGTCCCGGATCCGCCCGAGCAGCTCCCGGAACGTCGGGTTCCCCGAGGTGTCGGTGCGCAGCACCAGCGTGTTGACGAAGAACCCGACCAGGTTCTCCAGTGCGTCGTCGAGCCGGCCGGCCACCGGCGTGCCCAGCGCGATGTCCGAGCCGCCGCCGTGCCGGGCCAGGAGTGTGGCCAGCGCCGCCTGCAGGACCATGAACAGTGTCGCCTGCTCGGCGCCGGCCAGTTCGGTGAGGCCGCGGTGCAGCGCCGCGCCGGTGACCACCGACGCCAGCTCGCCGCGGTGGCTGAGCTCGGCGGGCCGCGGCCGGTCGGCGGGCAGCGCGAGCTCATCGGGCAGCGCCTCCAGGGTCTTGGTCCAGAACGCGAGCTGCGCGCTGGCCACGCTGTCCGGGTCGGACTCGTCGCCGAGCAGCTCGCGCTGCCAGAGCACGTAGTCGGCGTACTGCACGGGCAGCGGCTGCCAGCGCGGGGCCTTGCCGGCGGCGCGGGCGGCGTAGGCCGCGGTCAGGTCGTCCAGCAGGGGGTCCAGGGACCACCCGTCGGCCGCGATGTGGTGCAGCACCAGGGACAACCGGTGGTCATCGGGCCCGCGGGTGAACAGCGTCGCCCGGATCGGCAGCTCGGTCGCCAGGTCGAACACGTGCCGCGCGCAGGCGGCCACGGCGGCGTCCACCGAGGTCCCGGCCCCGCCGGTGCCGTCGACCTCCGCCCACGGCGGGCTGGCTGACGGCAGGATCCGCTGCACAGGTTGGCCGTCGACCGAGGGGTAGACGGTGCGCAGCACCTCGTGCCGGTCGACCACGTCGGACAGCGCGGCCCGCAGCGCCTCGGTGTCCAGCGTGCCGCGCAGCCGGAAGGTGAAGGCCACGTTGTACGCCGGGCTCGGGTCGACCTCGTGCAGGAACCACAGCCGCTGCTGGGCGAAGGACAGCGGGATCATCACGACACCGCCGTGCGGCTGCGGGCTCGCAGCGCGGGACGGGCCCGGCCGGCGGTGTCCAGGTGCTCGACCAGAGCAGCCACGGTCCGGGCGGCGAACACGGTCTGGATGGACACCTCAACCCCGAAGGCCTTGCGCATCTTGCTGATGAGCCGGGTAACGAGCAGGGAGTGGCCGCCGAGGGCGAAGAAGTCGTCGTCGATGCCGACCCCGGGCACCCCAAGCACCTCGGTGTACAACTCGCACAGCACGCGTTCCCGGTCGGTCCGGGGCGCGCGGCTGGTCGCCGAGGCGGTGACCTCGGGGGCGGGCAGCGCCCGGCGGTCCAGCTTGCCGTTGGCGGTCCGGGGCAGCTCGTCGAGCACCACGAACGCGGCCGGCACCAGGTAGTCCGGTAACGCCGCCACCACCCGCCGCCGAACGTCGGCCACCTCCAACCCGCCCGCACCGGCGGCCGGCACCAGGTACGCGACCAGCCGCTTGTCCCCCGGCCGGTCCTCCCGCACCACCACCGCCGCCTGCCCCACCCCCGGGCAGCGGCCCAGCACGGTCTCCACCTCCACCGGCTCCACCCGGAACCCGCGGATCTTCACCTGATCGTCGGCCCGACCGACGAACTCCAACACCCCATCGGCCCGCCACCGCACCAGATCCCCGGTCCGATACAACCGCCCACTATCGAATGGGTTCGCCACGAACCGGCTCGCCGTCAATCCCGGCTGCCCCAAATACCCTCGAGCCAGCCCCACTCCGGCCATATACAACTCACCGACGACCCCCGGCGGCACCACATTCAACCGCTCGTCCAACACAAAGACCCGCTTGTTTCGTAACGGCCGACCCACCGGAATTGAACTCGCGGTGGCATCCGCCGCCACCACCCGATGCGTCACCGTGAAAATCATGCTTTCCACCGGCGAATATCCATTCACCAACCGCAACGACGGGCGCCGGTCCAGCAACCGGGCGACATGCGCCACCGATGCCGCCTCGCCACCGGTCAGCACCTGCCGCAGCCCGTCGAACACCCGCGGATACTCGTCGACCAGGAAATTCAGCAAGCTCGCCGAAACGTGCATGGTGGTAACGCCGTGCCGCGGCACCAGATCGGCGATGACCGCCGGCTCCGGCGACTGCCCCGGCTGCAGCACGCACGCCCCACCGAAGAGCAACGCCGCGAACAACTCCAACGCGAACGCATCCCACGACACCGGCGCGCACTGCAACACCACCTCACCCAGCCCGAACCCGGCGAAGTCCTGCCCCAGGAAGGTGCCGACCAGCGCCCGGTGCGAGGCCACGACCCCCTTCGGACGGCCCGTCGAACCGGACGTGAACATCACGCACACGAGGTCGTCCGGGGTGACCGTGACCGCGGGCGGGTCCGACGGCGCGGCCTGGACGGCGGGGGCGGTTACGTCGACCCAGTCCCAATCACCGTGCAGCCCGCCGCGCCCGATCTCCAGCGCCCGGCTCACCACGGTGGCGATGCCGGCATCGGAGGCGACCGCGGTCAGCCGGTCGGCCGGGAACGCCGGGTCCAGCAGCGTGTAGCCGGCGCCGGCCTTGAGCACCGCGAGCACCGCGGTGACCAGCTCGACCCCGCGCTCCAGGTACACCCCGACCAGCTCGCCGCGCCGGACACCACGCCCGACCAGCACGTGCGCCAACTGGTTCGCCGCCGCATCCAGCTCCGCGTAGCTCACCCGCGCATCACCGGCGACCAGCGCGGTCGCCCCGGGCGCCGACCGGGCCTGCCGCTCGAACACCTCGTGCGCGCACAGCTGGTCGGGATAGGCGACGGCGGTGTCGTTCCAGGCCCCGAGGACCTGCGCGCGCTCGGCGACGGTGAGCAGGTCGGTGTCACCGATCGGGGTGCCGGGGTCGGCGACCATCGACTCGATCATCAGGCGCACGCACCGGGCGAGCAGCTCGATGCTGGCCCGGTCGAACAGGTCGGTGGCGTACTCGAAACCGCCGCTGATCCCGGCGAGCTGGCCGTCCGGGCCGCGCACCTCGGCGAACGCGACGGTGAGGTCGAACTTCGCCGTCCTGGTGGCCGCCAGCCGGCTGCAGACCTCGAGGTCGGGCAGCGTGAGCCGGGCCTCCTCGTTGTTCTGCAGCACCATCATGACCTGGAACAGGGGGTGTCTGGCGAGCGACCGGGCCGGGTTGAGCTCCTCGACGATCCGCTCGAACGGCAGGTCCTGGTGCGCGTAGGCGGCCAGGTCGGTGTCCCGGATCCGCCCGAGCAGCTCCCGGAACGTCGGGTTCCCCGAGGTGTCGGTGCGCAGCACCAGCGTGTTGACGAAGAACCCGACCAGGTTCTCCAGTGCGTCGTCGAGCCGGCCGGCCACCGGCGAACCGAGCACGATGTCGGTGCCGGCGCCGAGCCGGGTCATGGCGGCTGCGAAGGCGGCCTGCAACACCATGAACAGGGTGACCTGCTCGGCCCTGGCCAGGCGCAGCAGCGCGGCGTGCGTCCGCACGTCCAGGTCGAGCTCGACCACCTCACCGGCGTAGCTGGGGGTGGGCTGGCGGCGGCGATCGCCTGGCAGCGTGACCTCTTCGGGCAGCGCGTCGAGCGTCTTGGTCCAGTAGGCCAGCTGGATGGAGGCCACGCTGTTCGCATCCGCCTCGTCGCCGAGCAGTTCCCGCTGCCACAGCGTGTAGTCCGCGTACTGCACGGGCAGCGGCTGCCAGCTCGGCGGTTCCCCGGCACAACGTGCGAGGTAGGCGGCGGCGAGGTCGCGCAGCAGCGGGCTCATCGACCAGCCGTCGCTGACGATGTGGTGCATCACTACGAGCAGCACGTGATCCTCGGCGTTCACCCGGAACAGCGTCGCCCTGATCGGCAGCTCCGCGGTGAGGTCGAACACATAGCGCGAGGCGTTGGCCACGGCCTCGTCGAGCGTACCGGCCGAGCAGCCCCAGTCCGCCCACGGCAGCTGCGCGACGTCGGCGTCGACGATCTGCTGGTACGGCTCGCCGTCCACCGCGGGGAAGACGGTGCGCAGCGCCTCGTGCCTGACCAGGACGTCGCCGAGTGCGGCGCGCAGGTTCTTCCGGTCGATCTTGCCGCGCAGCCGGACGGCCACCGGAACGTTGTAGGCAGGGCTGTGTTCGAGGCGGCTCAGAAACCAGAGCCGCTGCTGCGCGAAGGACAATGGAATCATTGCGTGCTCACCTTCGATGAAACGGCTCGGGCATGAAACGGCTCGGGCGCCATGGCGAATAGTGGGATCAGGCCGGGTTGGACGATGCGATCAGGCTCGCGGGCCGCAGGTCGGTCCAGTGCTGCTCGACGTAGTCGAGGCAGGCGGCGCGGGTGTCGGCGGCGTGCACGACGGTCCAGCCGGCCGGCACGGCAATATCCGCGGGCCACAGCGAATGCTGGTTCTCGTCGTTCACCAGGACGAGGAAGACGCCATCTTCGTTGTCGAACGGGTTCACCATTGTGCTCATCTCCAGGGCTGTCGAAATGGTAGGCCGAGGCCACCGAGGCGATCGGAAGTATTGACCGGCAGGAATGCGGCAGTTTGGCCCGCGAATTCAGGTGGCCGCCGTGGCCGCAGTGGTCGGCGTGGCCGGTGCGGTCGGTAGGTCGCGGCTGGACTTGATCGGCCCGATCAGGCGCAGCAGCTTGGCCGCCGCGAGCCCGCCGAGCATGATCCACAGCGTGGTCCGGATGCCGATGGTGGCGCCGAGCGCGCCGGCGAGCAGCGCGCCGATCGGCATGCTGCCGTAGACCGTGACCATGGCGGTGGTGGAGATCCGGCCCTGCATCTCCTGCGGGCAGTACGACTGCCGGAAGGTCGAGCTGACGATGCCGCAGATCACCATGCCCGCGGCGGGGACGCCGAGCCCGATCACGAAGTAGATCATGCCCAGGCCGTTGGTGGTCAGCGGGATGAGCAGGCCGAACGGGGCGCTGAGGATGGCCACCAGCAACAGCGTGCGGGCGGTGCCGATGCGCCGGGCGATCCTGGTGGCGACGATCGCGCCGAGCAGGCCGCCCACGCTGTCGGCGACCATCAGCAACCCGATCGCGCCGAGGTGGACGCCGGCGACCTGAACCAGGAACACCACCAGCAGCGCGTGCGCCCCGGTGAGCAGCAGGTTCTCGATCGAGGCGCACAGCGCGATCACCCGCATGTAGGGATCCCTGACCAGGAAGCGGATCCCGGCCGCGATGTCCTGGCGGATCGTGGTCCGCCGGCCGTTGGGGTCAGGCCGCGGCTCCCGGGTCCTGATCGAGGTCAGGCACAGCAGCGCCACCAGGTACGACACCGCGTCCAGCAGTACACCGGTCACCGCGCCGAACACCTGGGCGATCAGGCCGCCGAGGCCGGACCCGCCGATCAGCGCGACCTGCCCGCTGCCGCTGAGCTTGGCGTTGGCCTCGCCGAGATCCTTCTTCTCCACGATGGTCGGCAGGAACGCCTGGTAGGCGGGGGCGAAGAACACCGCGCACACGCCCTTGGCCAGCGCCACGGCGAGCAGGTAGCCGACCGAGAGCACGCCGAGCCAGGCGACGACCGGCACGCTGAGCATCAGCACCATGCTCACCGCGTTGGTCACGATCATCACCTGCCGGCGGGGCCGGCGGTCCACCCAGGCGCCGGCCGGCAGGCCGAGCAGCAGGGTCGGCAGCCACGCCGCCGCGGTGAGCAGGCCCATCGCCAGCGGGCCGGCGTCGAGCACGGTCACCGCCACCAGCGGCAGCGCCACGCCGCTGATCGCGCTGCCCAACCGGCTGGTGCTCTGCCCGATCCACAGCTGGCGGAAGTCGTAGTGGCGGAACAGCCTGAGCCGGTCCCTCCTGGGTGGGTCGGCCTCGCCGTCCAGGTCGGGCCGTGCGCGGTCAGCGGTGATGCTCATGGGTCTGCGCCCCCTTCGGTTCGGCCGCCGGCTCGGCATGGCCGGGCGACCAGATGTCCTCGCCGTTCAGGGCGGCCGGGCTGTACTTGCCCAGCGCGCTGATCAGCAACTGCAGTTCCAGCGCGAGGCACTCGAGTAGCCGGTAGAGCCCGTGCTCGGCGTCCTCGTCGGCGGCGATCAGCGCGGCCCGGCCGAGCCCGATCGCCGTGGCGCCCATGGCCAGCGCCTTCACCGCTCGCGGCCCGGCCCACATCTGTCCGGAGGCGAGCAGGCAGCCGGCGGCGGGTCCGATCCGGCGCAGGCACTCGGCCAGCGGCAGCCCGACGTGGTCGAGGAACCCGGTCGGCGCCCAGCCGGTCCCGCCCTCCGCGCCGTCGACGGTGACCGCGTCCGCGCCGGCCGCCCACGCGACCGCGGCGCCGCCGCCGATATCCCGCGCGGGCGCCAGCTTCACCCAGATCCGGGCGCGCGGGAAGTTGTTGCGCATCAACCGGATCTGTTGCCGCAGGATCTCGTCGGTGAAGGTGCCCGGGCTGCTGCAGCGCAGCACCCGGCCCGACCCGCAACCGACCGAGCCGTCCACGGTGTACTGCTCGGCGACGGCGGCCGCGGTCGCACCCGACACCACGGTCATGCCACCCAGTCCGGGCTTGGCGCCCTGCCCGACCTTGAGCTCGAAGGCCAGCCGGCCGCTGTCGAGCAGGGTGGTGGCCGCCGGGTCGCTGTAGGCCAGGTTCCACACCTCGGCGTCGGCGTCCTCGGTGGACTGCTGGACCACCACGCCGCCGAGGCCGTCGGGGGCGTGCTCGGCGTAGGCCCGCAGCCGGTCCAGCAGGACTCCGTCGGCGCCGCGGCCGTCCCCACCGCTATCCCGGCCGCCGGCACGGCCGTAGCCGTTCATCGGAACCACGTTCTCGCCGATCACCATGGGGATGCCGGCACGCCCGGCGGTCCGGCTGACCGCGACCCCGAGGTCGCCACTGGCCACCTGGGTGGAGCCGAAGGCGCACAGGAACACCGGCAGCGGCGATCGGAAGCCGCCGATCGCGGTGTGCAGGTCGACATCGGAGTACACCGGCTCCCGGCCGAGGTCGATCAGCTTCTCCAACCGCTGTGGCATGAAGACCGGCGGGACCAGGCGCGCGGCGTCGATGAGGTCCGCGGACCCGGCCGGCGAGGCGCCACCGGTGGACGCACCGAACAGGGTGTGCCCGTAGTCGGCCGCCGGGGGGAACGCCGCCGCGGCGCCGAGCCGGGCGCGCTCGCGCACTGCGTCCTCCGGAAAGGCGGGCGCATGCAGGCCAGTCATGGCGACACCACGCCCGGCAGCTTCGGGTAGGCGCTAGCCTGCCAGGCCGAGTGCAGCCCGGCGACGTAGCGGGTGAACCGCTCCACGCCGAGGCCGAAGCCGGCGCTGGCCGGGATCCCCTCGCGGGCCAGCTCGAGGTACCAGCGGTACTTGGCCGGGTTCTCGCCGGTCTCCCGGATCCGGGTAACGATGCGTGCGTAGTCGTACTCCCGTTCGCTGCCGCTGCACAGCTCGCCGTAGCCCTCCGGGGCGATGAGGTCGAAGTTGCGCAGGCAGCCGGGATGCCGGCGGCTCTCCCGGTCGTAGAAGCCGCGGGACCCCTTCGGGTAGTCGGTGATGAAGAAGGGCCTGGTGTGCTGGGCCGAGAGCAGCCGCTCACCGGCCCAGTCGATCTCGGCATCCGGGCTCTGCGGGTGCCCCAGCTCGTGCAGGTCGAGGACAGCGTCGTAGTGGGTCATCCGGCCGAACGGCTGCTCGTCGAGCACCGCGGCGAAGGCCCGCGGGGAGCGGCCCAGGGTCGCCAGCTCGTCGGACATGGTTGCCACCACCCGCCGGACCGCGTGCGTGACCAGACCCTCGGCGATGTGCGTGATCTGCGCCCGGCTGGCTCCGGCCATCTCGACGTCGATCTGGTGGAACTCGGCCAGATGCCGGCTGGTCGACGAGGTCTCCAGCGGCTCCAGCCGCACGTTCGGGGCGATGTAGAAGATCTTGTCGAAGGCCAGCAGCGACGCCTGCTTGTATAGGATCGCGCTGGTCATCAGCTTGTACTTGTGGCCGTAGTAGTCCACATCCACCTGCTTGGCGCCGCGCGCCCCCGGGTCGGTGACCGGACCGATGATCGGGGGGAACAACTCAACGAAGCCGGCCGCGCCGAGGAACTCGCGGGCCGCCACGGTGATCTGGTTCTGGATGCGCAGCACGGCCCTGGTGACCGGGGAGGTCAGGTGGGCCCGCGGCGCCGGCGGCAGGGCGAGCGTCGCATCCGGGGTGTGCATCTGGGTCATGACCGTGCCCTTTCTGGTTCACCCGGTGGCTTCCGGGCGCGATCGCTCGGCGTTCGGTGGTCGAACCTGTGCTGGACGAACGACAGGGCGTCGAGCAGCCCTGCGGCGGTGATGGGGGCCGAGCGGACCGGTTCCACGGCGTGCCGGATCGGCAGCGAGCCCAGGCGTTCCCACTGCAGGCGCCCCGCCGGGTCGACGAAGCCGCGTGCGCGTCCGGCGTTGTCCGGATGCAGGCAGTACGGGACGTCTAGGTAGCCGCGGGCGAACGCGGTCCGCAGCGCCCGGCCGATGTCGTCGCTGGCCTCCAGCACCGCCTCGACCAGCGACCTCGCCTGGGCGTGGATGCCAGTGTCGGCCGGCTGACCGGGCCGCCGCCGGTGCTGCTCGTCGGGCGCGGCATCGGTGGCGGTGGCATCGGTGCTGGCGGCTGCAGCTGCGGCGGCCGACTCCAGCGCGAGGACGTTCTCCGCGATGGTGGGGATGCGGTACGCCTCGGCCGCGGTCTTGACGATGAGCCGGGCCGCCCCGGTCCTCGCGGCCAGCCGCGCGGACTCCTCCAGCAGCAGCAGGGCACCCTGCGGAGTGCGCGGGTACACCCCCATGTAGCTGTAGATCACGATGTGCGACTGCACGTCGGGCAGCAGTTCGGCGACCAGCCGGCGCAGCGCCGCCACCGCCTCCTCGTCCTGGTCGGCGTTCGTCTGCTGCGCGTAGCTGAACGAGATGCTGCGCAGGCCGTGCTGGACGAAGAACAGCCCCTCCAGCACGCTGATGGCCACGAGCAGCGACGGCGGGCAGAGCTGACCCATCATGCAGCCACCGAAGGTCTCCAGGTGCGGTTCGCGCCCCAGCCGCCTGGCCTCGGCCAGTTGCTCGCAGCAGCGCGCCCAGCAGTCGATCGCGCGGGCCAGCGGCATCCGCCCGTACGGCAGGCAGTACGACACCGGGCCGCCCTCGGTCGCGTCCAGCTCGGCGGCGAGCACGGCAGCCACGATCCGGCGAGGGTCGGCCGAGCCGTGCCGAACCTGGATCGGGAAGTCCGGGCCCAGCACGCCACGCACCATCGCCCTGGTCGTGTCGACGCTGTGCCCGACGATCGGGTAGCCGTTGAGGTGTGCCCCGGCGTGCAGCGCGGCCAGCACCGAGGCCTGGTCGCCCACCCTGGTGTAGCTGTCCAGCGTGATCGTGCCGACCGTGCTGGCCCGCGCGGACCTGGTGGCGACCAGCCCGGCCCGCATCCTGATCGGATCGGCGAAGCCCATGCGTGGTTGCACGACGAGGGCGCCGGCCGCGTGCCGGCGCGCCACCACCTCACCGAACGAGCCGGCGGGGCCGAGCGAGCCAGCCTGGCCGGCCGAGCCAGCCTGACCGGACGGCCCGGCCGAGTCGCCGAGCATCAAGCACCGACCAGCTTCACGGCCCGCCGAGGCAGCGTGGCGACGAAAGAGCGGAACGCACCGATCGCCGAGTCTTCCGCGAAGACCGCTTCGAAGCCCGCGGCGAGCAGCCGGTCGGCTGTGGTCGTGCCATGGCCGCCGGCGGTGTCCAGCTTGCCGCCGATGACGACCGGGATGGCGGCCAGCTCGGCGCAGCGGCGCAGCGCGCGGATGGCCCGGAGGCCGTCCTGCGCCCCGTGCCCGTTGACGCTGCTGAGCACGATCAGGTCGGGGAGCGCCGCCCGGCAGTGCGCCACCAGGTCCCGGTCCGGCACGCAGGCGCCGAGGTTGGTGACCCGGTGCCCCTGCTCTTCCAGCAGGAGCTGCAGGTAGACCAGGTTCCAGGTGTGCGCGTCCGAGGACATGCTGCTCACCACGATGTCGAGCGGATGACCCCGGAACACGCGCAACGGCTGATCGATCTCCATCAATGGCCCCTTCCTCGGGTTTGAAAGCCACCGGTCCGCTTTCGAATCCGTGGCGAAACGCTAGCGCCGGCCGGCCGTAGAACCGGTAGTTGGCGGCGGCAGAAGACCGGCAGTTTCGTCCGCGTTCGCACCGCAACCAGCCCGGAATGGCCGGCATCGTGGTTACGATGGCGCGGGCCGACAAGGCGGAAGTCAGGTCGCGCGGAATCCGCACGCAAATGGCACGTACCTGACACTTGAATAGCCCGGCGCATTGCCATCGAGCAGCTACGAGGAGGAGGCATCCCCTTGGTCATCGCAGACGGCGCCGGGTTCGACGAGCTCGACCATTGGGACATTCCGGAGGTCCAGGCAGGGCTCGTCGACCGTGAGCTGAGCAGCGTGGCGCTAAGCCAGCGCTGCCGGGACCGGATCGACCGCCTCGATCCGGTGCTCGCAGCGGTGCTCGCGGTGGACCCCACCGCGCCGGCACAGGCCGCGGCGTCCGACGAGCGGCACGCCGCGGGAGACGACCTGGGCCCGCTCGACGGCATCCCGATCCTGGTGAAGGACAACATCGACACGGCGGGCCTGGCCAGCACCGCCGGTTCCCGGTTGCTCGCCGCCAGTCCGCCGAGCCGGGACGCCGACGTGGTCACGCGCCTGCGCTCGGCCGGGGCGGTGATCGTTGGTAAGACAAACCTCAGCGAGTGGTCGAACTTCAGGTCGACCACCGCGACCGAGGGGTGGTCGGCCGTCGGCGGGCAGACGCGCAACCCCTACCGGCTCGACCGCAGTCCGTGGGGCTCGTCGGCCGGGTCGGCCGCCGGCGTCGCCGCCGGCCTGGCACCGCTCGCGCTGGGCACCGAGACAGACGGCTCCATCGTCGGGCCGGCCGGCGTCTGCGGCGTGGTCGGTGTCAAGCCCGAGCTCGGGCTACTGCCGGCCGGCGGCATCGTGCCGATCTCGACGAGCCAGGACACCGTCGGCGTGCTGGCCTCCCGAGTGCGTGACGCGGCCGTGTGCCTGTCGGTCTTGGCGGGGCAGCCGGACCTGGCCGCGGTCGGCGCACCGGTCGTCGGCCAGCGGCTTGGGCTGTGGCTGCCTCCGGTGACCTCCCACGGCGTGCGGGTGCTGCTCGAGAGCGCTCGGACGGCGTTGCAGGCGGCCGGCACCCCCGTGGTCGACGTCGACCTGGAGGTGCCGGAGGAGACCATCACGGACGGGTTGTTCGCGTTGTACGCCGAGTTCCGCCCCAGCATCGAGGGCTACCTGCGGACCCGGTCCGGTGTGCCGCGGTCGCTGCCCGAGATCATCCGGGCGAACCGGGCCGACCCGGTGGAGCTCTCGGTGTTCGGACAGGACCTGTTCGAACGGATCGTTGACCTGCCGAGCACGACGGTCCCGGCTGCGAGGGCGGCCCGGGAACGGGCACGTCTGGAGGCACGGGCGGTGATCAACGACGCGCTGCGCCGTCACGGCATCGCGGGGATCATGGCGCCGACGAACGAGCCGGCATGGGCCGTCGACCACCGCCGGGGCGATCCGAGCCACCCGGGAAGCTCCACACTGGCCGCGCTGGCCGGGTACCCGAACGTCTCGGTCCCGGCCGGGCTCGTCGGCGGCCTCCCCGTCGGCATCTCGGTGTTCGGCCCACGGACCGCGCTGAGGTTGCTGCCCCTGGCGATGCTGGTCGAGCGGCGGTGCGGCCCACGGGCTTGGCCGGACCTGGGCGAGGTCAGCCGCGGCGGTCGAGGTGCTCCGGCCACAGCGGCGAGCGCCAGCCACGTGGCAAGTTGATCAAGCATGGGTGAGGTCGCGGCCGAATCCTGTCCGGTGATGTCCGGCGCACCGGACAACCACCACGCCACTGAGCAGCAGCAATCAGTCATACCGTCCGATGATGTCCGCTGCCGACCGCTGTCCACCGCCGAATCGGTGGATATTTGCCTACGGCCGTTGCATGAGGATCGGGAAACGGGGTCGCATGGGCAACGCGAGATTCAAGCACCCGGCCGCCGAGGGTGGAACCACGTCGCTGACCACTGACGCCTCGGCGGCCGTCGTTCGGCTGACAAGCGGTGGAAAGCACAGTCCCGAAATGTGACGCGCCAAGCATGCCCAGAACAGTCGACGAGCCCCGCTACCTCGGCCTCGAAGCCCTCGCCAAAGCCCGCCTCAACATCATCCCAACACCATCACCGCCAAGGAACGGCGCTACCGCAGCCGCGGGCGCTCTCGCTGAGCCGAAAAGGAGGCTACATGCGGCCATTCGCTCCCACCCCGACCCGTTCGCGTACGGACCGGTCCCGACGAACAGCGTTGTGGACGTTCACCCGAGTATTGACGCTCACCGCGATCGTGCTGGCGACCCTGCCGGCAATTGGGAACCGCGAAGCCCATGCCGTGGCGCCGCCGCTGACTACCACGCAGCGGCAGGCCTACCTCAACTACTACGCGCCGGTGATCTTCAAGCGGGCCAACGAGGACAACGGCGAGGACGGCCGCGACTGGCTGACGAACTTCGACTTCGACCAGGACCACAACTTCGCGACCAACCGGGTCAACTGGCTCAACACCGATCGCTACGTCGCCGCGTCGGCGGCCCATGCGTCCACGAGTCCATACGCCGGCTGGCGTATTCGGCCGACCCTCTACACGTCACTGATCGAGTACGCGAGCGGCAGCAGCAAATCGCTCGTGCTGCTCTACCACGTGTACAACGCGGCGGACAAACAAGGCACCGCGATCCACGACTGGGAGCGGATCGAGCTGGTCGTGCACAACGTCACCGGCACCCCCGGTGGGGTAGGTGAATACGTCAACAACTCGACGATCACCCACCACGACGAGCACATCATCCGCAAGCGCGGCGACTCCGGCTTCAACTTCATGAACACCTCGACGGGCCGGCACCTGATGATCTGGCAGGCCGACGAGGCCGGCAGCGTCCTGGCCACCCATGCGCACGAGCTGCGCTACGTCAAGGACAGCTACAGCTCGCTGGCCGGCCAGCCCGTGACGGACGACGCCGAGGTGGAGATCAGCGGCAAGGACAAGAACGAGAACGTGCACTACATCTTCGTCCCACAGGCGTCGTCGGCCGCGGTCAGCGCCTGGGGCGCAGCGCCGCTACGCTTCGCCAACGCCTCGACGCTGATCGGCGGTCACGACAACGAGCACACCGTCGACTGGTACCAGGCCAAGCGGATCACCTACGAACTGCAGGACATCGCCGACATCACGCCGACCCACTGGTCGGGCAACCCCGCCTGGCCCACCAACTGGCTGTCCGAAACTGCCGACGACATCGTCCTCGAATCGCCAGTCCTGAACGAGACCGGCACCGCCGAGGTCCCCGCCGCACGCCAGCGCTTCTACACCAGATCCCGCGACAACGGCGCCTCCGACCTGACCGACGGCCGCAACGGAATCGTGCACAAGGCCTGGTTCTACGGCGCGTACTCCGCCGAAGGCGACGAGGACTGGCCCCCGGACACCGACGACCTCAAGGGCTACGAAGGCGTCGGCACCGATAGCTTCGGCTGGACCCGCCAAATGGCCAGCGGACGCCCCGACTCACCCAACTCCTACTGGTGGCAGCACGACTTCTTCGTCCACGACGGAACAGTCGACACCAGCAACACCACCGAGAACGGCCAATGGCTGCGCGGCACCTGGTACACCGCAGCCAACGGCGGCTTCGACGGCCGCTGGACACAACTCTTCGACGACCGCCCAGGCCTCGAACCCTGACCCCGGACCTTCGAGGTCGAACGTGATGGTCTCGGGCCCCACGCTCGACCACATCCGACCACTGAGTCCGATACTGACATAAATACGTGGTGGCGTGGGAACCCAGTCGCGGGTCCCACGCCACCACGCCTGCGGTAGACCGCCGAGAGGCGTTGCCGCTAGTTTCTTAGGGAGCTGACGTAGTCGCCGGTATGCACGTGTCCGGGCTGGTCGTATCCGTCCAGGTGTCCTCCGGGTCCGTCCACGTCGGCGTTGAGCTGGTCGTTTCCGTCGGAGTAGAGGT
>Ga0209382_10001987_pt1 | contig 30763 bp, 31 predicted proteins | sample SoiMetdeltSBSDD5_FD_187599 | JGI IMG/M metagenome (GOLD analysis project Ga0209382, IMG submission 187599) | Bulk soil microbial communities from a Populus tree surrounding site in Tennessee, USA - Soil MetaG P. deltoides SBSDD5 (SPAdes) (version 2) | ecosystem: Environmental > Terrestrial >...
GGACCACGGCGGCCTGATCTTCATCGACCTCCGCGACCAGACCGGTATCTGCCAGCTCGTCGTCAACCCGGAGCGCGCGCCGGAGGCCGCGAAGGCCGCACACGGGATCAGGAACGAGTACGTCCTCCAGGCCGAGGGCGAGGTCTTCGCGCGAGCGCCGGAGGCGGTCAACCCGAACCTGCCGACCGGGGAAGTCGAGCTGCAGGTCGACACGCTGCGAGTGATCTCGACCAGCCCACCGCTGCCGTTCCAGCTGGACGAGGAGGGCGTCGACGAGACGCTCAGGATCCGCTACCGCTGGCTCGACCTGAGGCGCGAGCAGATGCAGCGGAACATCCGCACGCGCGCGCGGGCGGTCGCCGCGATCCGCAGGGAAATGGAAACGGCCGGCTTCGTCGACATCGAGACGCCGATCATGGGCAAGCCGACGCCGGAAGGCGCGCGCGACTTCCTGGTGCCGACTCGCCTGCAACCCGGCCGCTTCTTCGCGCTTCCGCAGTCGCCGCAGATCTACAAGCAGCTGCTCGTCATCTCCGGGTTCGAGCGCTACTACCAGATCGCCCGTTGCTTCCGGGACGAAGATCTCCGCGCCGACCGGCTGCAGGAGCTGACCCAGCTGGACCTCGAGATGGCGTTCCCCGACGGGGAGTTCATCTTCGACCTGAGCGAGCGGACGATGCAGAGCGTCTGGCGCGACGCAATCGGCGTCGAGGTCGAGACCGGCTTCCAGCGGATGACCTGGGACGAAGCCCAGGCCCGCTACGGCTCCGACAAGCCTGACCTGCGGTTCGGCCTCGAGATCGAGGACGCGACGGACGTGACGCGCAGCTCGGAGTTCGGCGTCTTCGCGAACGCGCCGGCCGTTCGCTTCCTGCGGGTGCCGCAGGAGTTCTCGCGTGCCGACCTCGAGCGGCTGGAGGCGTTCGCCAGGGAGTGGGGGGCCAAGGGGCTCGCGTACCTCGTCTACGACGAGCAGGGCGAGGTGCGCTCGCCTATCGCGAAATTTCTGTCGCAAGAGGAGCTCGACCACTTCAGCTCGGAGCCCGCGACGACCGTCCTCTTCGGTGCGGACACGCCGGAGCTGGTCGCTCGGGTCCTCGGCGCGCTGCGGCTCCACCTCGGCCGCGAGCTCGGGCTCATCGACCGCAGCGCCTGGAGGTTCCTCTGGGTGACCGACTTCCCGCTGCTCGAGTGGGACGACGAGGAGGATCGGTGGAAGGCCGTGCATCATCCGTTCACGCGGCCGAACGACGAGGGCGTCGCGCTGCTCGACTCCGACCCCGGCGCGGCGCGCGCGGTCGCCTACGACCTCGTCGTCAACGGGATCGAGATCGCCGGAGGCTCGTTCCGGATCCACGAGCCCGACCTGCAAGCACGGATCTTCGGCCTGCTCGGCATCACGCCGGAAGAACAGCGCGCGAAGTTCGGGTTCCTGCTCGACGCGCTCGCAATGGGCGCCCCGCCGCACGGGGGCATCGCGGCGGGCATCGACCGCCTCTCGATGGCGCTGCTCGACGAGCCGTTCATCCGAGACACGATTGCGTTCCCGAAGAACCAGGCCGGCGTCGATCCGATGAGCGGCGCGCCTACCGAGGTCGCGCCGGAGCAGCTCGCCGAACTAGGAATCGCGGTCACGATCGAGAACGACTAATCCGCGATGCGACTCCGACCGATCCACTCGCAATACTCCTGACCTGATGGCGACCGAACGAGCACAGCAAGCTTCGCTCACGCCGCTCCCGAGCGTCGACGATCTGCCGACGCTGCCTGACGGCGGCTACGACCCGGAACGCGTCACGGAGGCGTTCGAGGCGTTCCGGCGGCACGCGACGCAGCTCCAGGTGCAGCTCCGCGTCCTCCAGGCGGCGGCGCGCAGCGGCCAGGTCGAGCCGAGCGGGCACGCCGTGCGCATGGACGCGCTGCACATGATCCGCGCCGCCGCGGAGATGGCCGACACGATCGAGCGCGATGCCCAGACCGCATCGGCGGCCCAGGTCCGGCGCACGGAGGAAGAGGTCAGCCGCCGGCAGCGCGAGTTGCAGGAGCGGGAGAGCGAGATCGAGCGCTACCGGCAGGAGAGCGAGCGCCAGCGCGCCGAGATGCTGAGCGCGGCGCGCAACGAGGTCCGGGAAGTAAAAGCCGAGGCGCAACGCCATTCGACCGCCGAGATCCGCGAGGCGGAAGCGCGCTCGGACCGGCTGCTCGAGCAGGCCCGCCACCAGGCGACCGAACTGACGAACGCCGCCCGAGCCGAGGTCGAGCAGACGCTCGAGTGGGCGCGGGCGCAGGCGTCTGCCGTGATGGCACGCGCGCAGGAAGGCGCCGAGCAGCTTCTCGCCGCGGCCGGGCTCGGGGACGAGGCGATCGGCGGGGTCGTCGAGAAGATCGTCGCTGCCGCGGAGGCCGCTACCGAAGCCAGCCGCGGGCCTGCCGCTTCTCCGGGCGAACCCGAGAAGCCCGCCGCGCCGCCGCTCTCGGTTCCGACTCCCGTCGAGCCGCCGCCGGCCGCCGAGGACGGCGATTCGCCCGAGCCGAGCTCGTCGGCGTAGGACCGGCTCGCAGGCCGCTACGCTCTTCGCGTCATGCCGGGACGGTTGGGGCCGCGATTTGCGATCGAAGCGCTCTTCCTGATCGCGCTTGCGGTCGGTGTGGCCTACGCGGATCTCTCGCGCAAGTGGATCGCCATCGTGATGGCGGGCGGCTGGTTGATCGTGGCCCTTATCGAGCTGACGGCCGAGCGGATCTGGGCGACGGCGCCGCCCTGGCGGCGGCCCGACTACTATGCGGCGCCCGCACCACGGCGAGAACCCGTCGCGGCGACGCCCGCGCCGGTCGCGGCGAAGCCGAAGCCCGAGCCGCAGGCCCTTCCGGAGCCCGCGCCGCAGCCCCTTCCGGAGCCCGCGCCGCGCGCCGTGCCGGAGCCCGAGCCCGTCGCGGCCGCGGAGGACGAGCCTGAGCCGGAGGCGGCGACGGTGATCGAGCCGCCCTCAGAGGGGGCTGTCCCGGAGCCCGAACCCGAGGCCGAGCCCGCCCCAATCCCGACGTCCCGGCCGACTCTGGAGCCGCTCGACGCCAAGCCGAAGCGCAGGTGGTTTCGCCGCGAGCACGAAGAGGTTCCCGACGAGACGACGGAGATTCCGATGCCGAAACACGTACGGCTGTTGTCGCCGACCGAGCGCCGCGAAGGCGATACGGACGAGATCGCGGGGCTGCTCGACGAGGAGAACACGTCCGCATGAAGCTCTTGTCAGGCGCGATCCCGTTCCGCCGATCCAGGGAACAGCCGCCGGCACCCGGCCCCGAGCCGGTGCCACCGCCCGCTCCCGAGCCCGCGCCGCCCGCTCCCGAGCCTCAACCGCCGACGCCCGACCCGACGCCGCCGGCACCCGAGCTGCGCGCCGTGCCGCCTTCGGAGCCCGAGCCCGCGGCCGGCATAGAACCCGAACCCGGCGTTACTCGGATGCCCCTCAACGGTGCGCCGCGCGAGTGGAACGTATGGGAGCTCGAGCGGCTCGCACGCTACGGGAAGGCTCGTGACGAGGAAGTCGCGTTCCTGCTCCTCGAGCTACGGCAGTTCGCCGACGCGCACGGCCGGCTGCCGGTGAGCTTCGATCCGGTCATCCGCGAGTCGTTCGGCGAGCTCCTCTACGCCGCGGTTTGAACCCGGCGCTGGCGCAACGGGAAGTCGCCCTGGCGGGCGTGGCGCTGCTCGCGGCCGTCATCGCGGTGGCTGTCACCTCGTCGCGAGAATCGAATGCCGGCGCGCAGCTGAAGCCGGTTCTCGTCCCTGGCGGCGGCTGGTACACGGCTCTCGCAGGGGCGCAGACGGGCCGCTACGGCACGCGCACGAACTGCGGCGTGACGCTGAGGCCGAGCACGCGTGGCGTCACGGACTCCGTGCTGCCGTGCAACGTCAGGCTCTTCGTCTCCTACGGGCACAGCCCGCGGATCCTCACCCAGGTGATCGCGCGGCGACCAGTCGTGCCCGGGCGGCGCTTCGACGTGACCGCCGCCTTGGCCGAGCAGCTGGGGATCGAAGGAGTCCAGCGCATCAGGTGGGTGTACGCCCGCTAAGCTCCTTCGTCGTGCTCGACCCTGTGCGAGCCCGCGTCTTCAAAGTAGAACCAACACCAAGTGAAAGGGAGCCTGGGTTCGGTGAGGGCGTTGCCCGAGGCCGGCACGGCACCCACCTGGCAGTGCCAGGTTCGCTAAGGGCGCGGGGAATACGGCAGGGTGGGGCACTTAATCCGGCGAAAGTGCTGCGCACCTTCGCCGGCGAACTAACACGAGAGCGCTCCCGCTAGCCTGGGATCGTGATCGAGGTCGTTGGAGATTCTTCGCGGGACGGCGAAGTTGCCATCGTTCGGCTGGCGGTCGACGGCCACCGTATCGTCGACGCGGATGCGGAAGGGCTCGAGCGCCCGCTTGTCGGCCTGACGCTGCTCGAGGCGGCTGCCGTCCCGGGCGAGACGCTGGCTGCGGACGCGCTCGCGAATGCGCTCGGGCAGGTCTTTCGGGCCGAGCCCGATCCAGACCGGGTGGGAGTGGCGATGAGCGGCGGCGTCGACAGCGCCGTCGCGTTACTGCGGGCGGGACCGGGCGCGATCGGCGTGACGCTGCGCCTTTGGATCGACCCCGTCGCGCCCGATGTGGAACGCGCCTGCTGCTCGCCGGAGGCCGTGATCGCCGCGCGAGAGACGTGCCATGCGCTCGGGCTACCCCACGTCACGCTCGACCTCCGCGAGGAGTTCCGGCGCGCCGTCGTCGCGCCGTTCGTGCGCGGCTACGCGCGGGGAGAGACCCCGAACCCGTGCATCCGCTGCAACGGGAGCTTCCGCTTCGCCGAGTTGCTCGCCTTCGCCGAGCGCGCGGGCGCGTCGCGGCTCGCGACGGGCCACTACGCGCGGATCGTCGAGCACCGCGGCCGCAAGCTTCTCGCTCGCGCCGCCGATCCGCAGAAGGACCAGTCCTACATGCTCGGCCGTCTCGACCCCCGCCTCCTCGATCGCATCTGGTTCCCGCTCGGCGAGCAGACCAAGGAGGAGACGCGTGCCGAAGCGGCGCGGGCGGGTCTCGCCGTCGCAGGGCGTGGAGACAGCCAGGAGGCGTGCTTCCTCGGCGGCGGCGACTACCGGGAGTTCCTCCGGCGCCACGGCGCCGAGGATGAGGCCGGCGAGATCGTCGACGAGGATGGCCGCGCCGTCGGAAGCCACGGCGGCTTCTGGAGGTTTACCGCGGGCCAGCGCCGCGGCCTCGGTGTCGCAGCCGCGCAGCCGCTCTACGTCCTGCGCACCGATCCTGGCGCCAACCGGGTCGTCGTCGGCCCCCGCCAATCACTTGCGATCGAAACGATTTCGGCTCGTGGACGGTTGTACGTCCGGGTGAATCGCGCCGAGGTCAAGTGGCGGTACCGCTCGCCTGCGGTCCCCGCAAGTGTGGAGGAGACCGAGCACGGGCTCCGGCTCAGGCTTGACGAGCCTGCCTACGGAGTCGCCGTCGGCCAGGCCGCGGTGCTCTATGAGGAGGGCGCTGTCGTGGGAGCGGGGGTGGTGTCGTGACGCCCGACCGGATCGTGCTGACGATCCCCGGTAACGACGGCTTCGAAGACGTCGCCCAGCTCGTGCTCGCCGGGGTCGCGGCCCGGCTCGATCTCACGTACGAGGTAATGGACGACCTCGGTACCGCGTTCGCGACACTGCTCGAGCGCCGCGCCGCGGACGGCGAGCTGACCGTCGAGCTGGAGGTCGGCGACGAGGCCGTTGCGGTCGTGCTCGGACCGTTCCGCGCCGGCGCGATCCGCGCCGAGCTCGACCGCGAGGACGAGGGAGTCGGCCTGCGCCGGGTGCTCGCGACCGTGGTCGATCGGTTCGATGCGGTCGAGCGAGACGACGGCGAATGGATCGCGCTGGAGAAACGCGTCCGGCGGGTCGAGACCGCGCAATGACGGAGAAGGGCGACAAGGTTCTCCTCCGCCGGTACCACGAGGAGGGCGACCTCGCAGCTCGTCAGGAGCTGATCGAGCAGTACATGTCGCTTGTCCGCTCCCTCGCCCGGCGCTACTCGTACCGCGGCGAGCAATTCGAAGATCTCGTCCAGATCGGCGCGATCGGGCTGATCAAGGCGATCGACCGGTTCGACCTCGACCGCGGAGTCGAGCTGACCACCTACGCGACGCCGAACATCATCGGCGAGATCAAGCGTCACTTCCGCGACCGCGGCTGGTCCGTGCGCGTGCCCCGCGGCCTCCAGGAGCTCAATATCCAGTTGTCGCGGCTACTCGAGGAGAAGACTGTCGAGCTCGGCCGCTCACCCACGATCGCCGAGCTCGCCGAGGCCGCCGAGGTCACGGACGAGGAGGTTCTCGAGGCGTTGGAGAGCGGCCGTGCCTACAGCTCGCTGTCCCTGTCCTCAGGCCCGGGCCAGGACGACGAGGGCGATCTCGATCCACTCGAGTCGCTCGGCACTGAGGAGCACGAGTACGAGGTCTCCGAGGACCGCGCGATCCTCGCGCCCGGGTTCCGCGTGCTCGACGATCGCGAGCGCACGATCCTCCACCTGCGCTTCTTCAAAGGCCTCACCCAGTCCCAGATCGCACAACAGGTCGGCATCTCGCAGATGCACGTCTCCCGGCTGATCCGCCGCTCACTCGAGAAGATCCGCGACGAGATCGCCGAGGACGAGGAGGCGGGCCAGGTTACGGGGTAACGCCCGCCTAGAATCAATCGGCGATGCGCACGACCGCCGAGCTACGCGAGGGCTTCCTCTCCTACTTCGAGGAGAAGGGCCACGTGCGCCGGGCGTCGGCGTCGATCATCCCGCCGGCGGACGACCCGACGACGCTCTTCATCATCGCCGGCATGCAGCCGATGAAGCGTTGGTTCCTCGGGGCGGAGGAGCCGGTTGCCCCGCGCGTCACGACCGTGCAAAAGGGCGTTCGTGCAGGGGGAAAGCAGAACGATCTCGACGATGTGGGGCTCACGAACCGGCACCTCTGCTTCATGGAGATGCTCGGCAACTTCTCCTTCGGCGACTACTTCAAGGACGGGGCTATCGACTTCGCCTGGGAGTTCGTCACCGAGCACCTGAAGTTCGACCCGGACCTTCTGTCGGCGAGCGTCTTTGCGGGGGACCCCGAGCTCGGGCTTGGCGAGGACGAGGTCGCGATCGCGAGCTGGGAGCGCTACCTCCCGCGCGAGCGGATCGTCGGCCTGCCTCGCAGCGAGAACTTCTGGCAGGCCGCCGACACCGGCCCATGCGGGCCCTGCTCGGAGATCCACTACGACCGCGGCGAGGAGCACGGCTGCGGGCGTCCGACCTGCGGCCCCGGCTGCGAATGCGATCGCTTTCTCGAGGTCTGGAACCTCGTCTTCATGGAATACGACCTCGCCGAGGACGGGACTCTCACTCCGCTGCCGCGGCAGAACATCGATACCGGCATGGGGCTCGAGCGTGCTGCGATGCTGCTCCAGGGCGTCGAGTCTGTCTTCGACATCGACACGTTCCGGCCGCTGATCGAGTGGCTTGGCGAGCGCGCCAACGTTGCGTACCGCTCCTCGGACGAGGCGACCAAGGCCTACCGGGTGATAGTCGAGCATGCCCGCACGGCGGCGTTCCTCGTCGCGGCGGGGATCGCGCCGTCCAACGAGGGCCGCGGTTACGTGCTGCGCCGGGTGATCCGACGCGCGGTGCAGTTCGGGCGCCGGCTCGGCCTCGAGCCACCTTTCCTCTATGAGCTCGGGGACGTCGTCCGCGCGCAGATGGGATCCGCCTATCCGGAGCTCGAGGAGCGCCGTGGCGAGATCTCGGAGCTGGTCCGCGCCGAGGAGGAGCGCTTCCGGGAGACGCTCGAACGCGGCGAAAAGCTCTTCGAGGAGATGGTTGCGAAGGGCGAGATCACCCCCGAGGACGCGTTCAGACTCCACGACACCTACGGGTTCCCGTGGGAGCTCACCAAGGAGTTGGCCGTCGAGCGCGGGCTCGAGATCAACGAGGAGGAGTTCACGCGCCTGATGGAGGATCAGCGCGAGCGGTCGCGCCAGGGCGCGGCGTTCGAGGTCGAGGTGCGCGTGAGCGGCCCGCGCAGCGAGTTCGTCGGCTATGAGCGCACCGAGGTCCTGACCGCGATCCTCGCCTACGCCGACCTCGGCGACGGCACGTTCCAGGCCAAGCTCGAGCAGTCGCCGTTCTACCCGGAGGGCGGCGGCCAGGTCTCCGACGCCGGCTACATCGAGAACGAGGAGACCGGCGCGCGCGCGGAGCTGATCAAGGCGACGCGGCTCGAGGACGACCAGGCGCTGACCTTCCAGGGCGAAGGGTTCGCCGAGGGGATGAGAGTCCGCGCGGTCGTTCCGTGGTCCGTTCGCTTTCCGACGATGGCGAACCACACCGCGACCCACGTTCTGCACAAGGCCCTCCGCGACGTGCTCGGCGAGCACGTCAAGCAGGCCGGTTCTGCGGTGCGGCCCGACAAGCTGCGCTTCGACTTCTCGCACCCCCAGGCGCTGTCGCCCGAGGAGCGCGAGCGGGTCGAGCACGACGTCAACCGAATCGTCTTCGAGAACCACCCGGTGCGCGCGTTCGTCACGCCGATCGAGGAGGCGCGCAATCTCGGCGCGATGATGCTCTTCGGCGAGAAGTACGGCGAGGAGGTGCGCGTCGTCGAGATCGAGGGCTACTCGCGCGAGCTCTGCGGCGGCACGCACGTGCGATCGACGGCCGAGATCGGCCCGTTCGTGATCCTGTCGGAGGGATCGGTCGGCTCCGGTGCGCGCAGGATCGAGGCCGTCACCGCGGGCGAGGCGTTTGCGCTCCTGCACGAGCGGTCCCGCGAGGCGGAGGAGCTGCGCGCGGAGCTCGCGGAGACACGGAGGCAGGCGAAGAAGCGCGAGGGCGGCCGGGCAGCCGACGTCGTGTATCGCGACGAGTCAGGTGACGTCGTCGTCGCCGAAGTCAAGGCGATCAAGGGCTCGGCGCTGCGCGACCTCTCCGACCAGATCCGCCAAGCGAAGAATGCCCGCGCGGTGTTGCTGGGCTCGGTTGACGACGGCCGCGTCTACCTCGTCGTCAACGTCGATCCGTCGCTCGTCGAGGCCGGCGTGGACGCGGTCGCCATCGCCCGCGCCGCCGCGGAGAAAATCGAGGGCGGCGGCGGCGGCCGGCCGAACCTCGCCGAGGCCGGCGGCAAGAATCCGGCCGGGCTTGCAGAAGCGTTCGAGGTGGGCAAGAGCGAGATCGCCGCCGCGCGCGGGTGAAGGTCGTCGCGCTCGACTACGGCTCTGCGAGAACCGGGGTCGCGGCGTCGGACCCGACCGGCACGCTTGCTAGACCGGTGGGTGTGGTCGAGCGCGTGAGAACCGAGGCCGGGCTGGAGCGGCTGGTCGAGCTGATCCGTGCCGAAGCGCCGGAACGGGTCATCGTCGGCATGCCGTTGACCCTGCGGGGCGAACACGGCGAGCAGGCTGCCGAGACCGAAGAGTTCGTCGATTCGCTGCGCGGCGCGCTCGACATCCCGGTGGAAGGCTTCGACGAGCGCTTCACGACCGACCTCGCCGAGCAGGATCCGGGAAGCCGTAACCTCCCGCGAGATGCCCGAGCCGCCGCCCATCTCTTGACGAGCTACCTCGCGTGGTCGAGCAGAGGCGCGGAGTAATCGCGCCGCAGCCGCGCCCGCCCGAGCGGGCGCGGCCTCCGCAGTCCGTGGTCATACGGCGCCGGATCGTGGCGCTCGGTGTCCTGCTGGCGGCGCTGATCGGCCTCGGCTTCGCGATCGCCTCCGTCCGCGACCGCGGCCACAAGAGCTCGACGCCGACGGTCGCGGCGGCGCCGAAGCCGTTCAAGATCATCTTCCCGGAGGGCTTCACGCGGGCCGATATGGCGGGGCGCGTGAAGGCCGTCGCGAAGATCGCGGAGAAGGAACGCGGAAAGATGACACTGCTGGACGAGCGCGCCTACCTCACGGCCACGGCCGGCGAGCGCCTGCTCCGGGGCTTCGGCCGCCACCCGCTCGAGGGCTTCCTCTTCCCGGCGACCTACCAGTTCACGGGGCGCACGACCGCGGCGCAGCTCGTCCGCGCCCAGCTGGCGGCGTTCCAGAGGAACTGGCGCTCGATCAATCTCAGCTACGCGCGCGCGAAGAACCTGACTCCCTACGACGTCCTGACGATCGCGTCGATGGTCGAGAAGGAAGCGGTCGCGCCAGACGAGCGGCCGAAGATCGCACGCGTCATCTACAACCGGCTCCATGCGCGGATGCCGCTCGGGATCGACGCGACCGTCCGGTACGGCTTCAACGTGCCGGGGACGGAGCCGCTGCTCGAGTCCCAGCTGAACGACACGAGCAACCCGTACAACACGAGGAAACGGCTCGGCCTCACGCCGACGCCGATCGCGAACCCGGGCCTCGCGTCGATCCAGGCCGCCGCGCATCCGGTCGCGGGGGACTGGCTTTACTTCGTCCGCAAGCCGGACCGGGTGCATCACTTCTTCACGGACAACCTGGAAGCGTTCAACGCGTACAAGGCCGCGCACGGCTTCAAGTGATCTCCGGGCGGACGCGGCTCGTCGCGCTGCTCGGGCAGCCCGTCGCCGAGTCGCTGTCGCCGCGAATGCAGAACGCCGCCTTCGTCGCGGCCGGCCTCGACTGGGCCTACGTCGCCTGCGAGGTCGCGCCGGCCGGGCTGGCGCAGGCCGTGCGCGGCCTCGCGGCGCTCGGCTTCGCCGGCGCCAACGTGACGATCCCGCACAAGCAGGCCGTCGCGGCGCTGTGCGACGACGCGGAGGGATCCTCGGTGAACACGCTTGTCTTCCGCGACGGCCGCGTTCTCGGCTTCAACACCGACAAGCAGATCGTGGCCGGGATCGAGGCCGAGCGCATCTGCCTGATCGGGGCGGGCGGGGCCGCCGAGGCGCTTCGGGCAGCGCTGTCGGGGCAGGTTTCGATCTTCTCCCGAAGCGGCGACTGGCCGCCGGAGGCGGGCGACGCTGAGCTGATCGTCAACGCGACGCCGGTCCGCGACGAGCTGTTCGTCGAGCCGCGGGGAGGCCAGACCGTCGTGGATCTCGCCTACTACCCGGACGGTCGCGAGACAGCCCTGGTCGCAGCCGCGCGCGCCGCCGGGGCCGAGGTCGTCGACGGTCCTGAGGCTCTCGTCCGCCAGGGCGCGGCCTCGTTCGAGCTGTGGACGGGGGTGCCCGCGCCGGTGGAGGCGATGCGGGCGGCAGTACGCTCCGCCTGATGCTGAGCCTGACGACCGCGGGCGAGTCGCATGGGCCGGCGCTGGTCGCGATCCTGAGCGGTCTGCCGGCTGGGCTCGTCCTCGACCGCGCCGCGATCAACGCCGATCTTGCGCGGCGCCAGCAGGGCTACGGGCGCAGCCCGCGGCAGCAGCTCGAGCAGGACGAGGTCGAGGTGCTTGCCGGGCTCCGTCACGGCCGGACGCTCGGGACGCCGCTCGCGCTGGCCGTCCGCAACCGCGACCACAAGAACTGGGCCTGGGGGATGAGCCCGTGGCTGCCCGAAGGCGAGCCGGAGGGCAAAGGGACCAAGCCGGTGACGCTCCCCCGGCCCGGCCACGCGGATCTCGCCGGCGCGCAGAAGTTCGGCCTCGAGGACGTGCGCGACGCGCTCGAGCGCGCGAGTGCGCGCCAGACGGCGGTGTCCGTCGCGGCGGGCGCCGTGGCGAAGGCGCTGCTCGCCGAGATCGGGATAGATGTCCGGGGTCAGACCCCGGACGTGGCCGGAGCGGACAAGGAAGCGGTCGACGCAGCCCGCCGCGATCGCGACACGCTGGGCGGAATCGTCGAGGTACGCGTAACGGGGGCTCCGCCTGGGCTTGGCTCCTACGCGACGAAGGAGGAACGGCTCGACGCCCGCCTGGCCACGGCCTTGATGGGGATCCAGGCCGTCAAGGGCGTCGAGATCGGCGAAGGGTTCGCTCTCGCCGAGCTGCGCGGCTCCGAGGCCCACGACGAGATCGTCCGCGACGAGAGGGGCCTGCACCGGACGACGAACCGTGCCGGGGGCATCGAGGGGGGCGTCTCGAACGGCGAGGAGCTCGTCGTGCGGGCGGCGATGAAGCCGCTGCCGACGCTGATGCGACCGCTTGCGTCGGTCGACCTGCAGACGGGCGAGCCTGGCGACGCGCTCGTGGAGCGGAGCGACGTCTCGGCCGTCGAGGCCCTCGCCGTCGTCGCCGAGGCGGCCGTCGCGTTCGAGCTCGCACGCGCCGCGCGGGAGAAGTTCGGCGGCGACGCGCTCGGCGACTTCGTCGCCGCGCACCGCGCATACCTGGAGCGGATCGATTGGTCGGCGCGGTAGACAAACACCTCGCGCTCATGGGCTTCATGGGCGCCGGGAAGACGCAACTGGGGCGCGAGCTCGCCGGCCTCACGCAGCGGCCGTTCGTCGACACGGACGCGGAAATCGAGAAGCGGTTCGGGCCCATCCCGGAGCTTTTCGACCGCGGGGAAGCGGAGTTTCGCCGGATCGAGGAGCAAGTCGTCGCCGAAGCTCTTGCCGGGCCGACCGCAGTGATTGCGCTCGGCGGCGGCGCGGTCCTCTCGGAGGCGACACAGGAACGTCTGCAGCGCCGTGCGTTCGTTGCGTGGGTGCCGGTGGATGTCGAGACGGCCTGGGACCGCGTGGGCAGCTCGGATCGCCCACTGGCACGAGATCCGGAGGCGTTCCGACGGCTCTACGACGAGCGGCTGGACGTCTACGACGTGCTGGCCGAGGGGTCGGGTAGCGACGTCGAGAGCCTGTTGCTCGCGGCGCTGCAGATTGTTTTTTCCTCCAGGAAGGTGCCGTACGTCGGGGCGGTCATCGCGGACGAACGCGTCGCGGCTCTCCACGACATCGAGCTCCTTGGCCCAGCGGTCTCCACCCATCTCGTGCCGGGCGGAGAGGAGGCCAAGACGCCGGCGGTCGCCGAGCGGCTGTGGAATGAGCTCACGATCAGGCGCGACGGCTGGATCGTTGCGTTCGGCGGTGGGTCGACGACCGATGTCGCCGGCTTCGTGGCGTCAACGCATCTTCGCGGTGTTCACTGGGTGGCGGTCCCGACGACGCTCGTCGGCATGGTCGACGCTGCCATAGGCGGGAAGACCGGGATCAACACCAACCAGGGAAAGAACCTCGTCGGGGCGTTCCACTTCCCCTGGCAGGTGTTCCTCGACCTCGAGTTGCTGCGGACCCTCCCCGACGAAGAACGCCGGGCCGGAATGGCCGAGATCGTCAAGACGGGGCTGCTGGCCGGACGAGAGCTGTGGTCGCTGCCGGAGGACGAGATGATCCGTGCCTCTGCCGCCTTCAAGACAGCGGTCGTGCTGTCAGATCCATACGAGCGCGCGGGCCGGCGAGCCGTTTTGAACCTCGGCCACACGTTCGCTCATGCGATCGAAGCGGGGTCGGACTATGCGGTTCGCCACGGCGACGCGGTCGCGCTCGGGCTGCTTGCTGCGCTTCGGCTCTCGGGTCGGCCAACGGACGTCGTCGACGAGCTTCTTTCTCCGAGGCCGGTCCTTGCCGACCGTGGCCGCGCGTGGGAGGCCCTCAGGCGAGACAAGAAGGCCACCGCCGATCAACTCAATCTCGTTCTGCTCGGCGACCACGGTGGCTACGTCGCACCAGTCGCCGAAGCCGACGCGCGCCGCGCCCTCGACGAGCTCATCGCCGAGTAGGGTCCACCCGTGCGCGTCGCCGTCCTGAACGGGGTGAACCTGGATGTGATCGGCCGGCGCGATCCGGCGCTCTACGGCGGCCTCGGCATCCGCGAGCTCGAGGCGAGGATCTTCGAATGGGCGGCGCGGCTCGACGTGAACGCGATGTGCCGGCAGACGAACCACGAGGGGGAGTACGTGACCTGGTGTCACGAGGCGCTCGACTGGGCGGACGGTGTCGTCCTCAATCCGGGGGCCTGGACGCACTACAGCTACGCGCTGCGCGACGCGGTCGAGCTGTTCGAGGCGCCGGTCGTCGAGGTGCATCTCTCGAACATCGACGAGCGCGAGGAGTGGCGCCGCAAATCGGTGATCTCCGACCTGGCCGCAACGAGGATCATGGGCAAGGGACCGGAGGGGTACCGCGACGCGCTCGAATATCTTGCGAGGAACAAGTGAACGCACGCATCCAAAAACTCGTCGAGCAGATCGAGGAGCCGCTGATCGTCACCGGCGAGGCGAACATCCGGTACCTGACCGGCTTCGTCAGCTCGAACGTCTCGCTTGTGGTCGAGCCGGAGCGGGTGCGGCTGTTCACCGACTTCCGCTACGCGACCGCGGCGCGGACCGTCGACGACGTCGAGTTCGTCGAGACGAGGCGGATGGTGATCCCGCACATGGCCGAGCTCCTCTCCGGGACGTTCGGCTTCGAGAGCGAGCACCTGACGTACGCGGCGTATGAGGAGCTCGGCGAGGGCGGGCTCGAGCTCGTGCCGCGCAAGGGCCTCGTCGAGGGCCTGCGAGCGGTCAAGGACGAGGAGGAGATCGAGAAGATCCGCCGCGCCGCCGAGATCACGAACCGCGCCTACGAGCAGTTTGCCGAGGAGCGCTTCGTCGGCCGCAGCGAGAAGGAGCTTGCCTGGCGAATGACCTCGCTCCTCCACGAGCTCGGCGCGGAGGACGTGTCGTTCGAGACGATCGTTGCCGGTGGCGCGAACGGCGCCAGGCCACACGCTGATCCGACCGACCGCCCGATCGAGCCGAACACCACCGTCGTCGTCGATGCGGGCGGCGTGCTCGACGGGTACTGCTCCGACTGCACGCGAACGTTCGCGACCGGTGAGCTTCCGGACGAGCTCGCGCGCGCCTACGAGATCTGCCTCGAGGCGCAGCTGAAGGGCCTCGAGGCGGCCCGGGCCGGGGTGGGAGGCAAGCAGGCGGACGCGGCCGCGCGGTCGGTCATCGCCGACGCCGGCCTCGGCGACAAGTTCGGCCACGGGCTCGGCCACGGCGTCGGGATCGACGTCCACGAAGCGCCGCATGTCGCGGCGACCTCCGAGGACACGCTCGCCGCCAACAACGTCTGCACGATCGAGCCCGGGATCTACCTCGAGGGGCTGGGCGGGATCAGGATCGAGGACCTCGTCGTGATCACGGACGGCGCGCCCGAGATTCTCTCGAGCTTCCCGAAAGAGCTCGTCACCGTGAGCTGATGGCAGAGGTCGTCGGCACGAACCAGTTCCGCAACGGGATGCACATCGGGCTCGACGGCGGAGTCTGGCGGATCGTCGAGTTCCAGCACGTCAAGCCGGGCAAGGGCGGCGCGTTCGTGCGGACGAAGGTGAAGAACCTCGACACGGGCGCCGTCGTCGACCGCACCTTTCGCGCCGGCGAGAAGTTCCCGCGTGTTCACACCGAGGTCAAGAACATGCAGTACCTCTACGAGTCCGGCGACGAGGTCGTCTTCATGGACCAGGAGACCTACGAGCAGACGGCGCTGCCACGCCAGTCGGTCGCCGACGCGATTTCTTTCATGGAGCCCTCTTCGTCGGTGCAGATGCTCACGGTCGACGGGCAGCCGGCCGGCGTCCAGCTGCCGGCCTCGGTCGAGCTGACCGTCGCGGAGACCGAGCCGGGCGTCCGCGGCGACACGGTCTCCAACGTCACGAAGCCGGCGAAGCTCGAGACCGGTGCGACTGTGCAGGTGCCGCTCTTCGTGAACACGGGCGACCGGATCAAGGTCGACCCGCGCGAAGGGCGCTACATCTCGCGGGCCTAGACGGGTTCGACCTCCGCGCCGGTCGTCTCGTCGGGAACGACGCGGGCCTGACCAGCGGTCCCGTCGGCAGTGACGCGCCAAATGTCCGGAATGGCGAGAAGCGTCAGGCTCGAGACCATCGTCAGCGCGAAGGCCGCAAGCAGCGTCTCCTTCACGCCGATCGCCGCCGCGATCGGGCCGACGATCGCCAGTCCGAGCGGCCGCAGCGCAGTCGAGCCCATCCAGTCGTAGGCCGAGACCCGCGAGAGCGCCTCCCGCGGCACGTTCCGTTGGAGGGTCGTCTCCCACACGGTGCCGGCGACCCCGATCGCCAGCCCGGAGGCCATCTCCGTCAGCGCGATCGTCCAGGCCGGCGCACGGAACGCGAGCAGCGCGAGGCTCGGGCCGCAGAGAAGGATCACGGACCAGGCGAAGACGAGAGGCCGCCGTGGGCGTACTCGGATCGCCCACATGTTCCCGAGCAGCGTTCCGAAGCTGAACGCGACCAGGATTGCCGCCCAGGCGCCCGCGCCGCCGAGCGACTGCTTCGCGACGAGCGGCCCGAGCACCATGATCGACGCCAGGTAGATCATCTGGAAGAGCGCGAAGTCGAGGATGCTCGCCCAGAGCCAGGTCCGCGAGCGGACGACGTTCCAGCCGGTCCCGAGCTCGCGCCAGAACGACTCGCGAGGCCGCTCGACGAACCCGAGCGGCGGGATCCGCACGAGCAGGACCGCAGCGATGGCGAAGGTGACGGCATCGCCGAGGATTGCCCAGCCGGCACCGGACGTCGCCACGAGGATCCCGCCGACCGCCGGCCCGGTGATGCCGCCGATCGAGAGCGTCAGGTACATGAGCCCGTTCGCCGCCTGGAGCTGCTCCGGCGGCACCAGCTGCGGGGTCAGCCCTGAGGCGGCCGGGCGGAAGACGCCCGTCGCCGCCCCGTGGACGAACTGCAGCGCCACGAGCTGCCAGATCTCGGCATGGCCGCTCACGAGCAGCAGCCCGAGCAGCCCCTGACTGAAGAACCGGACGACGTTCGAGGCGACCATGACGTGCTGTCGGGGGAACCGGTCGGCCCACACGCCGCCCGCCAGGAAGAGGAGCACTTGCCCGAGGATCCGCGCGAAGAGGACGAGCCCGAGGTCTGAGGCCGAACCGGTCAGGTCGAGCACCGCGAACGAGATCGCGATCGGCACGAAGAAGTCGCCGAACGTCGAGACGAGGCCGGCGAAGAAGACGCTGCGAAAGTCCCGGTAACGAAGCGGCGCGGGGATCATTTCTCACCAAGCTACTCGCTAAGGTCCCCCGCAATGCCGGCCCTGGTGGACACGACGATCCGGCTCCTCTCGCAGGAGCCTCTCGCGGGGCGGATGCCGACCGCCGACCTGTTGCGGCTGGCGGAGACTCTCGACGGCGCCGGCTTCGCCTACCTCGAAGTCTCCGGCGGCGGTGTCTTCGACAGCGCCGTCCGCCGTGGAGTCGAGAGCCCCTGGGAGCGGATCCGAGCACTCAAGGCGAGAACGAAGACTCCGCTCGCCATGGCTCTGCGCGGCCGCTTCCTCGTCGGCTCGAGCCCCGTCGGCGCAGAGTTCGCGCGGCGCTTCGTGGCCTCCGCCGCCGACAGCGGCATCGACGTCTTTCGGCTCCACGACCCTCTCAACGACGTCTCGAACCTGCGCGAGGCCGGCGAGGCGATCGCGGCCTCGGAGCGCGAGTTCGAGGTCGGCCTCGTCTACGGATCCGGGTACACGGGCGAGACCGAGGCGCTCGTCGAGCAGGCGAAGAAGCTGCCGGATCTCGGCGCGGCACGGGTGCTCCTCCACGACCCGTCCAGCTCGCTCGAGCCCTACCGTGCGCACGAGCTCGTCGGTGCACTGCGCGAGGCCAGCGGGCTACCCGTCGGCCTCTATTGCCAGGGCGCGGCGGGAAATGCGCTCGCGGCCGCCCTCGAGGCCGTGCGTGCCGGTGCCGACCTCGTCTCCTGCGCGGTCTACCCGATCGCGCTGACGCTCCACCGAGTTTCGGGGGAGGTGCTCGCAACGTCGCTCGCCGGCCTGGGTCAGGACGCGGGGGTCGACACGGATGCGCTCTGGCGGGCCTCGGAGCTCGTCGAGGAGCATCTCGGCGACGAGCCCGTGACTCCCGTTGCGCCGCGTATCGCCGTGCGCGCCGCCGAGCACCGTATCCCGCCCGGCCTCGTCGCCGCCCTCGACGTCCACCTGCGGGCGCACGGCGCCGGCGACCGCCTCGACGAGGTGCTCGAGGAGCTTCTGCGCGTGCGCGAGGAGGTCGGCTGGCCCCCGCTCGCAGCACCGATCGGTCAGATCCTCGGTTCGCAGGCGCTGCTGAACGTGCTTTCGGGGACGCGCTACCAGACCATGATCGACGAGCTCCGTGGACTCGTCGCCGGGCGATACGGCTCGCCGCCGGGAACGATCGACGCCGCCGTGCGGCGTGCCTCCGAGCTGCAAGCGGACGGCGCCCCGGAGCCCGAGCCGATCGACCTCCGGCACGTGAGCGCCGAGGCCGAGGGCCTGGCGGCGAGCGACGAGGAGCTGCTGCTCCTCGCGCTGTTCGGCGAGGAGGCGCGGCCCCTTCTCGAGGCGATCCGCGGGCGCTTCTCCGGCGACGACTCGCTCGCCGCGAGCGGTGTCGACCAGGCTCGCGCCGAGCGGATCCGCGAGGTCGTGCGGATCGTCCAGGAGTCGGGCGTCGGGGAGATCACGATCGACGAAGGCGGGATGCGCGTCTCAGTGCGGCGGACCCCGGATCCGATCGAGCCGGTGCTCGCTGCGGCGGGCGCTGTGGCCGACGAGACAGAGCCCGAGCTGCCTCCGCAGCCCGAAGCCGGCGACGGCCTCGTCCGCATCGAGTCGCCGATGGTCGGCACCTTCTACCGCGCGCCGCAGCCTGGGGCTCCGCCGTTCGTGGAGGAGGGAGATCCGGTCGCGGCGGGGCAGACGCTCTGCATCCTCGAGGCGATGAAGCTCATGAACGAGGTCAAGGCAGACCAGGAGGCCGTCGTCCGGGCCATCCATGTCGGGAATGCCGAGCCCGTCGAATACGGCCAGTTGCTTTTCGAATTGGAACCGATCAATGGGAGGCCCGTGGGGTTATGAGCGGTCGCGGTACTGCAACCTGGGTTGAGACGGCTGCACCGGCAAAGCCGGCACAGCCTCTTAGCGGCATCGCAAGCGACGCCTCAGACGGCCGCCCGCTGGGGCTGTAGATGTTCCAGCGCGTGCTGGTAGCGAACCGCGGCGAGATCGCGGTGCGCGTGATCCGGGCGCTGCACGAGCTCGAGATCGAGGCGGTTGCGATCTACTCGACCGTCGACCGTGACGCGCTCCACGTCCGGCTGGCCGACAGGGCCGTGGCCGTCGGGCCGCCTCCGGCCGCGCAGAGCTACCTGAACATCCCGTCCGTGATCGCCGCTGCGGCCACCACGGGGTGTGACGCGGTCCATCCCGGGTACGGGTTCCTCTCCGAGAATCCCGCCTTCGTCGCCGCGTGCGAGGACAACGAGCTCGTCTTCGTCGGCCCAAGCGCCGACGTGATGGCGCGAATGGGCGACAAGGTTCAGGCGAAGGCGGAGATGACGCGCGCCGATGTGCCTGTCGTCCCCGGCAGCGCAGGCTCAGTTGAGGTCGACGGTGCGCATGCGCTTGCCGAGGAGCTCGGCTACCCGATCCTGCTCAAGGCCGCGGCCGGCGGCGGTGGCAAGGGGATGCGGATCGTCGATGAGGACGAGGAGCTCGAGGGCGCCTTCCGAACCGCGGCCGCCGAGGCCGACGCGGCGTTCGGAGATTCCGCCCTCTACGTCGAGAAGGTCGTCCGGCCGGCCCGGCACGTGGAAATTCAGGTGCTTGCCGACTCGCGCGGCGATGTCCTTACGCTCGGTGAGCGCGAGTGCTCGATCCAGCGGCGCCATCAGAAGCTGATCGAGGAGTCGCCCTCGCCCGCGCTGACGCCCGAGACGCGCGAGGCGATGGAGGCGGCGGCCGACCGCGCCGCGAGGGCGATCGGCTATCGCAACGCCGGGACGTTCGAGTTCCTGCTCGGGCCGGACCAGAGCTTCTTCTTCATCGAGCTGAACGCGCGGCTGCAGGTCGAGCACCCGGTGTCCGAGCTCGTCACGGGCGTCGATCTCGTGCGCCAGCAACTAAAAATTGCGGCGGGCGAGCCGCTCGCCGCGACAGGCAGGGCCGCTCGCCGCGGCCACGCGATCGAGATCCGGATCAACGCCGAAGATCCGGCCCGCGACTTCGCTCCGGCGCCCGGGCTGATCGAGGACGTCCGTGCGCCGCTCGGACCGGGGGTCAGATTCGACACGTTCATCGAGGCCGGCCGCGCCGTTCCGCCCTTCTACGACTCGCTGCTCGGCAAGCTCGTGGTGTGGGACGAGACGCGGCCGGCCGCGATCGCACGGGCGTTGCGGGCACTCGGCGAGCTCCGCGTCACCGGGATCCCGACGACGCGGGAGCTCGCGATCCGGATCCTCCGCAGCGAGCAATTCGCGAGCGGCCGCTATTCGACCTCGTTTCTCGAGGAAGAGCCCGGCCGGCACCTCGTGACCGTGGCTGAATGACCGATCAGCTCGAGATCAGCGCTCCGGAAGGCAAGGTGACCGTGCCGGCTGCGACCCTCGCTCGGATCGTCGTGCGGGCAGCGGAGCTCGCCGACGGCGCGCGCGTCCGGCGACCGCGGCGCGGGGTGGATGTCGAGATCTCGGACGGCCACGCGGCAGTCACGCTGAGGCTGGCGGCGCGCTACGGCGCCGTGCTCCCGCAGGTTGCCGAGGAGGTCCAGAGGCACGTCGCGGAGGCGCTCGGCCAGATGTGCGGGATCGAGGTCCGGACCGTCGACGTGGCGATCGAGGAGCTGGTGTGACCCTCAGCCGGCGCGCCTCGCGCCGCACCGCGTTCTTTTTGCTCTACCAGTGGGACGTGACCGGACAGCCCCTTGCTTCGCTGTACGAGGGTGAGGTCGATGAGTTCGCGCGAGAGACGGCCGAGGCGGTGGCGGCGCGCGTCGACGACCTCGACCGTCGGATCACGGAGGCCTCGGAGGAGTGGACGGCCGACCGGCTCGGCGCCGTCGAGCGGAACATCCTCCGCGTCGCGACCTACGAGCTCGACGAGGGTAGCGTCCCGCTCGAGGTCGTCATCGACGAAGCTGTCACACTCGCGAAGCGATACGCGACGGAGGAGGCAGGCCGGCTGGTGAACGGGATTCTCGGACGGATCGCACGGGAGCGGGCCGCCTGACGCGTCGCTTGCGATGCCGCGTAAAAGGCCGCGTCGACATGCGCGGCGCGGCCGCTAAGCCCGGCGTGTGGAATCATCGCCCGGCCTTGTCTTCGCTGAGGTCATAAGGTGAGCTCGGGCGCGGAGGAATCGCTGCAGCGCGCGGAGAGCCTGCTCGAGCGGCTTGAGCGCTCGCGGCAGGAGCTCGAGTCGACTCAGGATCCGGACCGGGCAATCGAGATCCTCTCCGAGCTGGCCGAGATCGCGCGCGAGGTCGAGGCCGAGCTGGCACGCGCCAAGAAGGAGGCCGGAGGCTGAAGAGCCCTTCGGAGCTCGTCGAGCTGGTCGAGGCCTATCTCGACGAGCTCGCACTGACGCCGGAGCTCGGCCAGCTCGCCGAGCCGATGCGCCACGCGCTCGCCGGCGGGGGCAAGCGGATCAGGCCGGTGCTTTCCCTCGCCACCGGAGAAGCCCTCGGCCGCGAGCCCGAGGAGTTGCTTCCGGCGGGCGCGGCGGTCGAGCTCATCCACAGCTTCTCGCTCGTGCATGACGACCTGCCCGCGCTCGACAACGACGAGGTGCGCCGCGGGCGGCCGAGCACGTGGGCGCAGTTCGACGAGGCGACGGCGATCCTGGCGGGCGACGCCCTGCTCGCCGAGGCGATCCGCCTCGCGCTCTCGTACCCGACACCTTTCGTCGCGCGGGAGCTCGTCCAGGCAACGCTCGGCATGATCGGCGGCCAACACGCGGACACGAAGGAGCTCGGCTACCCGCTCGAGGAGATCCACCGGCTGAAGACCGGGCGCCTCTTCTACGCGTCGGTCGCCTGCGCGCTCTGGGCGGCGGAGCTGCCTGAGCGCGAGCAGAAGGCGTGGCGGGACTTCGCGGACGAGCTCGGGATGCTCTTTCAGGTCGTCGACGACATCCTCGACGGCGACGGCTACGTGCTCGCGCGGGGCGAGGACGGTGCGCGCCGCCTGGCGGAGGATGCCGCCGAACGCGCGCAGGCGCGTCTGACTGCGATCCCCTCGGACACGTCGGTGCTCGAGGAAATAGTGGCCGGCCTGGCGACGCGAACCGCGTGAATGACCGGAAGGACTGTCCCCCAACCGGGACCCCTGCGGGGTCAGTCCCTACGTCTATCCCGCCGGCGTCTACAGCTCCTCCGCGAGCAGGTCGAGGAGCAGCCCGTCCTGCCAGACGCCGTCCTGGTCGCGCCAGTAGCGGCGCAGCACGCCGACGCGCTTGAAGCCAACCGCCTCGTAGCAGCGGATCGCCTTCTCGTTCGCCGCCGCGGGGTCGATCACGATCCGGTGGTGGCCGCGCTCATCGACGAGCCGGCGCGCCAGCGTTCGGACCGCGTCACGGCCGAGGCCGCGGCCGTGCAAACGCGGATCGAGAAAGAGGTCGATCCCGGCGTGGCGGTACTCGGGATCCGAGTGCTCGTAGATCTGGCCTAAGCCGACGAGCTCGCCGTCGTGCTCGATCGCGAACGCCTCGACCTCGTCGCGCCCTTCCGCCTTCGCCACGAGCTCTTCGACCGTGATGTCGGGCCACCAGCGCGCCACCTCGGCGTGCGAGCCGATCTCCGCGAGGTGTGGCGCGTCCTCGCGCCGCAGCGGGCGCAGCCGAACGAGCTCTCCTTGCAGCGACGTCACGACGGCGATCATAGGAATGTGAAGAAACGGATTGACGTGCTGCTCGTGGAACGCGGGCTCGCGGAGAGCCGCACCCAGGCGCAGGCGCTGGTGCTCGCGGGCCGGGTGCCCGGTCACGAGAAGCCGGGCGAGCAGGTGGACGAGGCCGCGGAACTCGAGGTGACCGGCGGCGAGCCCTATGTCTCGCGGGGCGGTGTCAAGCTCGCTCACGCGCTCGACGCGTTCGGCATCGATCCCGCCGGTCGGGACTGCCTCGACGTGGGCGCGTCGACCGGCGGCTTCACGGACGCCCTCCTGCAGCGCGGCGCCGCCCGCGTGATCGCGCTCGACGTCGGCTACGGCCAGCTTCACCCGCGCATCCGCGAGGACCAGCGCGTGGTCGTGCTCGAGCGGACGAATGCGCGGCACCTCACGCAGCTCCCGTTCCGGCCGGAGCTCGTGGTCTGCGACGTCTCGTTCATCAGCGTCCGCAAGGCGCTGCCCGCGGTGCTTGACCTGGCGGCGCCGGGCTGGGAGGCGGTCGTGCTCGTGAAGCCCCAGTTCGAGGCCGGGCGCGGCGAGGCTCGCGGCGGGGTCGTACGCGATCCAGGGACGAGGCGCCGCGTCGTCCGCGAGGTGGCGGAGGCGGCGCTGGCATGGGGGGCGGAGACCGCCGGGGTCGTAGACTCGGGCCTGCCGGGACCGAAAGGCAACCGTGAGCTCTTCCTCCACCTCGTCCAGAGATCCGACCCCCGACTCCCCGCCGAGCTCGACGCGTGGATCGGCGACGCCGTCACCTAAGGTGGTCGACCGCGTCGCCATCATCACGCACAACCACGAACCGAGGGTCGCCGACGCGGTTGCCCGTGTCGAGCGGCTCGCCGAGGCGAAGGGCATCGAGGTGACCGAAGACGACGGCCGGCCCGACCTCGCCGTCACGCTGGGCGGGGACGGTTCGATGCTGCGCGCCTTCCACCGCTTTCTCGGCACCGACGTGCCCGTGATCGGCGTCAACTTCGGGCGCGTCGGCTTCTTGACGTCGATGGAGGCGAGCGAGCTGGAGACGGGCCTCGAGCGCGCGTTCGCAGGCGACGTCACCGTGGTGCGGTTTCCGACGCTCGACGTTCGGATCGGCGGGCAGACCCGACCGGCGGTCAACGACGTCTTCGCGACGAGCTCCAGGCTCGGGCGCATGGTCGAGCTCGGCTACTCCGTCGGGGGCGAAGATCTCGGCGTGCTGCCCTGCGACGGCGTCATCTGCGCGACGCCGCTCGGCTCGACGGCCTACAACCTCTCGAACGGCGGCCCGGTGCTCGTCTGGGGGCTCGACGCGATGGTGATCACGTTCGTGGCGCCGCACTCGCTGCACGTCCGCCCGCTCGTCGTTCCACACATGCGCGACCTTCGCGTCACGAACAAGACCCCCGACGGCTCGGTGACCGTGATCGTCGACGGCCAGGAGGCCGGCAAGCTCGAGCCCGGCGAGCGGGTCGAGGTCGGCCTGGGCGCGCAGACGGGCATGCTCGCGACCCTGCCGGAAAGCACCTTCTTCACGCGTTATCGCAAGACGTTCGGGTCCTGAACGGCGGGTAGTCGAGCGCCGACGGCGTGCGTACCATCGGGCGGGTGCTGCGCCGCCTGCGCATCGAGAACCTGGTCCTGATCGGCGAGGCCGAGCTCGAGCTCGCTCCAGGTCTCAATGCCATCACGGGCGAGACCGGGGCTGGAAAGACGATCCTCGCGCAGGCGATCGGCCTGCTCCTGGGCTCGCGTGGCGATGCAGCGCTGGTCGGAGCGGGCGGTGAGGAGGCGTACGTCGAGGCCGAGCTCGACCTCCCGGACGGGCTCCTCGGGGAGGAAGGATTCGACGTGCTCGCGGAGCTCCGGCCGGAAGGCGAGGAGGGCCTCGTGCTCGCGCGCCGCGTCTTCTCCGATGGACGAACGCGGGCCTACGCCTGGGGGCGCGCCGCGGCGCGCGACGACGTGGCGGCGGTCGCCGAGCGGCTGATCGCGATGTCCGGCCAGTTCGAGCAGCGCCGACTCGCCCGTGGCTCGTACCAGCTCGACGTCCTGGACGCTTTCTGCGGCGACGATCAGCTCCGCCGGCGGGCGGATGCACGCGAGGCTTGGCGGGCGCTGCAGGCCGCGCGCCGGCGTTACGACGAGCTTCGCGGCGGCGCCGACGCGGCCGAGACGCGGCTCGCCGAGCTACGGGCGCTCGTCGAGGACACGCTCGGGATGGAGGCCGAGGACGAGGAGTCGCTGCGTGCGGAACGGGAGCGGCTACGCCATGTGACCGAGCTCGCGGCGGGGGTCGGCGCAGCCGGAGAGGCGCTCGCGCCCGAGGACGGCGAAGGCGCAGCCTCGCTCGTTGCGGTCGCGGAGCGGTCGATCGCTCCCCTCGAGGCGCTCGCGCCGGAGCTTCAGCGCGTCGGCGACGAGCTCCGGGACGTCGAGCTCCGGCTGCGCGAGTCGGCGAGCGAGCTACGGAGCTTCCTTGCCTCGCTCCAGGCGGAGCCGGACCGGCTCGAGCTGGTCGAGAGCGAGCTCGACCGGATCGCCGAGGCGAAACGCCGCTTCCGATGCGCGTCCTACGAGGAGCTGCTCAGGCGCGCCGCAGAGGCTCAGGCGGAGCTGGATGCTCTCGAGGACGGCGCCGATCCCCTCTCGGCCGCCTCCGATGCCGTGTCGGCAGCGGAGCGGAAGGTCGACCGACTCTCCGCGGAGCTCCGGAATGCCCGCGCGTCCGTGGCCGAGTCGTTCGCCGACGGAGTTGCCGTCGAGCTGGAGGGCATCGGCATGGGCGAGGGCGAGTTCAGGGTCGAGCTGTCCGAACGAGACGCGTGCGCGACCGGAGCCGATGCGGTGGCGTTCCTGATCCGCCCGAATCCAGGACTGCCGTTCGCCCCGGTCGCCGAGACCGCCTCGGGCGGCGAGCTCTCGCGCATCGCGCTGGCGATAGCGGCCGTCGGCGGCGGCGAGACGATGGTCTTCGACGAGATCGACGCCGGCATCGGCGGGCAGACCGCGCACTCGGTCGGGGAGACGCTCGCGCGCCTCTCGGGCCGGGCGCAGGTGGTGACGATCACGCACCTGCCGCAGATCGCGAGCCGCGCGGAACGCCATTTCAGGGTCGAAAAGGTGTCCGGCGACCCGACCCACACGCGCATCGAGGCGCTCGACGAAGCCGCCCGGCGCGACGAGCTGCAGCGTATGCTCGGCGGCCAGGAGTTCCTGACGGCCGTGCAAAGTAGTAAGTGAACGCGGCCACAAGTACCGTTGTGTGCCTGATGGCCCTCAAACGCGGCGCATGCCGTTGTCCTCAGTCGGCCGCATGCCTACGGTTATGCGACCTTCGTGCGTTTTAGGTCACGAAGGAACTCATGGCCGCGTCCACTAGTACTTACAGATTCGTCGAGTTCACGGGCGCCGCGAAGCTCGACCGGCGCACGAAGAACCTCGTCCGCCGCCTCGGGCCGGGCGACGTCGCTGTCATCGACCACACCGACCTCGACCGCGTCTCGGCGGAGGAGCTGCTCGAGTCCGGGGTTCGCGTGGTCGTCAACGTGGCACCGTCGCAGAGCGGGCGCTTTCCGAATCCCGGCCCACTGCTGCTCGTCCGTGCGGGCGTTCGTCTGATCGACGCACCCGGTGCGCCGATCTTCGACCAGGTCTCCGAAGGCGATCTGCTCACGGTCCGCGGCGCAAGCGTCTTTCGGAACGGCGACTGCGTCGCCGCTGGCCGCGCGCTGTCGGCCGACGAGCTCGCGCGTTCGATCGCCGAGCAGCGCGGGCGCGTCACCGAGGCGCTCGAGGCATTCGCCGACAACACGCTTCGCTACCTGCGCGAGGAAGGACGGCTTCTTTCCGAGGGGATCGACTTCCCCCCGTTGCAGACCCGGTTTCGCGACCAGCACGCCCTCGTCGTCGCCCGCGGACCCGGCCACAAGCGCGACCTGCGGATCGTCCGGCCCTACATCCGCGACTTCAAGCCGGTCCTCGTCGGCGTCGACGGCGGCGCGGACGCGCTCCTCGAGGCCGGGTACAAGCCGGATGTGATCGTCGGCGACATGGACTCGGTCTCCGACCGCGCCCTGAGGTCGCGCGCCGAGAAGGTCGTCCACGCCTACACCGACGGAGCGGCGCCGGGCCGCGAGCGGATCGAGGCGCTCGAGGTCGATTACCAGGTCGTCCGGGCACCCGGGATCAGCGAGGACGTCGCGCTGCTGCTCGCCTACGAGAAGGGCGCCGAGCTGATCGTCGCCGTAGGGACACACTTCAACCTGATCGAGTTCCTGGAACGGAACCGCGAGGGGATGTCGTCGACGTTCGTCACCCGTCTGAAGGTCGGTGAGATCCTGATCGACGCCAAGGGCGTCTCGCGGCTCGTCTCGCGGCGGGTCGGCCTGATGCCGCTGGTTATCTTCGCCCTGACCGGTCTCGGCGCGATCGTGGTCGCGATTGCCGCGTCGCCCGAGCTCCGGCGCCTGATCGGCCTCCTGAGCGGCCGCATCCGCGACCTGGTCGGCCTCGGCTGAGTCCCGGGTCGTCCGGAGCAGGAAGCTTGAGCAGCCGCGACGCGGTCATCTCGGCAAGCCGCCGCCCGCCCAGTCGTCGGCCCGCGCCCTCACACCCCCACCCACGGGTGGGGCAACAACCCACCACCCTCGCTGCGAGCGTAGCCGCGAAAAGCGAACGCGTGCGTGACGAGAGTGCGCCGAAACAGCAACGATTCGTGCACATGGGCAAGTTCGCCGCAACCCGCGAGCTGTTCGCGCCGCGCGAGGACGTTTGGGGCTTCATCGCGGAGCCCTATCACCTTGCCGACTGGTGGCCGGGCATCAGCGGCGTCCAGCCGGACCGGCGAGGGCTCGCGCCGGGCGCGCGCTGGCAGATCAGAGGTCTCGGCCGCCCGACCTACGTGGTCGGGAGACGGCCGGATGTCTCCGGCACGCTGGTCTTCCTCGACGTCAAGGCTCCCGAGCTCGTCGCGTGGCAGTTCGTCAACACCCGCGTCGACGTCGAGCTGCGGCTCACCGAAACGGCACCCGACCGCACGCGCGCACAACTGACCGTCGACGCCCCATTTCTCAGCGGCGTCCGAAGACCCCAGTTGCACAGGGCGCTGACGCGCCTGCACGCCCTGTGCCAGACTGGCGCGCAGGCATAGCGTCACGATGTTCGACCTCCGCTACCACGTTGCGTCGCTCGCGGCCGTCTTCCTCGCGCTTCTGATCGGAATCCTGGTCGGGGTGGGCATCGCCGACCGCGGCTACGTCGACAAGGCTCAGCGCGGTCTCCTCGAGCAGAAGATCTCGAAGTTGCAGAGCGACCTCGGTGCCGCCCGAAAGAACGCCGACAGCCTCCAGGCGCAGCAACGCGCAACGGAGGCGTTCGTCAACGACACCTACCCGGAGCTGATGGCCAACCGGCTCCGCGGCAAGAGCATGGCACTCGTCTTCCTCGGCCCTGCCGACCCCAAAATCCGGACGAGCCTCGAGCAGGCGCTGACCGACGCCGGCGCCCGCGGCTGGATCCGGGTCCGCGCCCTCAAGCTGCCTCTCGACGTTCCGCAGGTCGACAAGACGCTCGCCGGCGAGCCCAAACTCGCGCGCTACGTCGGCGACGCGCGGCTGCCCGCGCTCGGGAAGAGCCTTGCGGAAGAGCTCGCAGGCGGTGGCAAGGCCCCGCTCTGGACGACGCTGGCCGAGCAGATCGTCGCTGAGCGCACCGGCAGCGAGCAGCGCCCGGCCGACGGGGTGATCGTCGTGCGCACCGCGGGAAAGCAGTACGACGGGACGGCTTCCTTTCTACAAGGGTTCTACTCCGGCCTGATCGCGGCGCCCGTGCCGGTCGTCGGGGTCGAGAGGGCGGACGCGACCGAGTCCGTGGTGCGGGCTTTTCACCACAACGGGATCTCGAGCGTGGACGACGTCGACCAGCCGAGCGGCCGCCTCGCGCTTGCCCTCCTCCTGAGCGGCGCCAAGGCCGGCCAGTACGGAATCAAGTCGAGCGCGAAGGACGGCGTGCTCCCGCCGCTCGAGACCGCCACGCGTGGGTGATCTTTCAGCTGTCCTCGTCGCCGCGCGCGACGAGGAGGGGGTGATCGCGCGAACGGTCGAGGCCTTGCGCGCCGCATTTCCGGGCGTGGACGTGATCGTCGCCGATGACGGCTCGCGAGACGGGACTGCCGCGGCCGCCGAGCGCGCCGGCGCCCGAGTGCTGCGCCTCCCCGCGCGCGGCAAGGGTCAGGCGTTGACGCTGGCGGAGCGGGCGGCTCCGCCCGGCCGGCTCCTCCTCGTCGACGCCGATCTCGAGGGCGACCTGGCCCGACTTGCCGCCGCCGACGGCGACCTCGCAATCGCGGTGTTCGCCGAGCGGCGGGGCGGCGGTTTCGGGATCGCCAAGCGCGCCGGGCGGACGCTCGTCCGCGGCTTATCCGGCTTTGCGCCCCGGGAGCCGTTGTCCGGCCAGCGTGCTGTCTCGGAGGCGGCAAGAGAGGCCTCCTTCCCGCTCGCCGCCGGCTTCGGCTGCGAAGTGCGGATGACGATCGACGTCGTCCAGGCGGGGCTACGCGTCTCCGAGCTCGAGCTGCCGCTGGGTCACCGGGCAACGGGCCGGGACGCGGCAGGATTCGCACACCGTGCCCGCCAGCTGCTCGACGCCGTGCTCGCATGCGGGCCGAGCGGCGTGAACCACCGGGGACTGAGGCTGCCGCTCGTCGGCTGGCTTGTCGGCGTCCGACGCGATCCGTCGGTCGCCGCGGTGGCAGCGCTCGGCCTCGCCGACGATCTCTGGAGCGGCGCCGAGCGCGGCTTTCGGGCCCACCTCGGCCGCGGCCGGACGACCGGCGTCCTGAAGCTCCTCGGCATCCCGCTCGTCGGCCTGTTCGCGACGCGCCGACTCTCGGGCGCACTGCTCGTCGGCCTCGCGGCGAACTTCCTGAACCAGCTCGACACGCGGCCGGGCCGCGCGCTCAAGGCGTACCTGCTCGCAGCGCCGTTCGCGGGCGCGCCGGTCGGGGTCGCCGTCTTGCTCGCTCCGTACGATCTCCGGGAGATGACGATGCTCGGAGACGCCGGGGCGAACGCGCTGGGCGCGATGCTAGGCTTGAACTCCGTGGGCAAGCTCACGGGCAGAGGCCGCTGGAGCGCGATCGGGGTGCTCGCAGGCCTCACGCTCCTCGGGGAGACGCGTTCGCTCGGCGAGCTGATCGAGCGCACGCCGGTGCTCCGCGAGCTCGACGCGCTCGGGAGGCAGCCGTAGCCGGCCGTCCGCCGAAGTACGTCTTCGTCACGGGCGGCGTCGTCTCATCGCTCGGGAAGGGCATCACCGCCGCCTCGCTCGGCCGGCTACTGAAGGCGCGCGGCCTCAAGGTTCAGGTCCAGAAGTTCGACCCGTACATCAACGTCGACCCGGGGACGATGAGCCCGTTCCAGCACGGCGAGGTGTTCGTGACCGAGGACGGAGCCGAGACCGACCTCGACATCGGCCACTACGAGCGTTTCATCGATGAGAACCTGTCGAGGAACTCGAACCACACCGCCGGCTCGATCTGGGAGCGCGTGATCCGCAAGGAACGGCGCGGCGAGTACCTCGGCTCGACCGTGCAGGTAATCCCGCACATCACGAACGAGATCAAGGAGCGGATCCGTAGCGCCTCGGAGGCGAGCGACTGCGACGTCGTTGTGACCGAGATCGGCGGCACCGTCGGCGACATCGAGTCGCTGCCGTTCCTCGAGGCGATGCGCCAGTTCAGGCGCGAGGCCGGCGCGGAGAACATCTGCTACTTGCATGTCACGCTCGTGCCGTTCGTCGACTCCGCAGGGGAGCTGAAGACGAAGCCGACGCAACACTCCGTCAACGAGCTCCGCCGGATCGGTATCCATCCCGACATCGTCGTCGCTCGCTCGAGCGGGCCGCTGTCCGTCGACATCCGCGACAAGATCGCCCTCTTCGCCGACATAGACACGCGCGCCGTGATCTCGAATCTGGACGTCCCCGATCTCTACCTCGTCCCGTCGGCGCTGCAGGAGGAGGGGCTCGACACCCTCGTTTGCGAGAAGCTCGGCCTGCCGACCCACGAGGCGGATCTCGGCGAATGGCTGCAGCTAACGGAGCGGATCCGCGAGCGCGACGGCGAGGTGCAGATCGCGCTCGTCGGCAAGTACGTCAAGCTCCAG
>Ga0209382_10001990_pt1 | contig 30713 bp, 28 predicted proteins | sample SoiMetdeltSBSDD5_FD_187599 | JGI IMG/M metagenome (GOLD analysis project Ga0209382, IMG submission 187599) | Bulk soil microbial communities from a Populus tree surrounding site in Tennessee, USA - Soil MetaG P. deltoides SBSDD5 (SPAdes) (version 2) | ecosystem: Environmental > Terrestrial >...
CCTCGCCGCGTCATCGTCCGTCACGTCGTCGTCGCTGCCCAATGCGCACACCAGGTCACGACCACCACGCGGGTCGATCTCGTCCGGACTCGCGCTACCCACGATCACGTCGGGACCGGCGGTGCCAACGATCGGTGCGGCATCGGCGACGATCGTCGCCGGCTCTCCCATGCAGGTCGGAGCCTGCTCCGCGGCCCCCGCCGCTCCCATTGCGCCGGCTCCCGTCGGAAGTCCGACCATCGATGCCGACAGCACCGCCACACCAGCCGCGATTCCGCCCCCGCGTATCCCGGCGAACCTCGTTTTGACCATGATCCGTCTGCTTTCGACGAGGCGGCTCCCGTCGAGCCGCGCTCAGAGGGTCAGACCACGTGAAGCCGATCCGAGGTTGCCCGCGGGTTTCAGGAGGGTACGACGTTGAGCGCGAGGCTCGCCGTGACTTCTGGGTGGATCCGTACGTCGACCTGGTGAGCGCCGAGCGACTTGATCGGCTGGCCGATCTCGATCCGGCGCTTGTCGATGTTGGGACCGCCGGACTCGCGAACCGCCGCGACGATGTCGGTCACGGTGACCGAGCCGAACAGCCGCCCACCGGAACCGGCCCGGACCTGGAGGTTGACCGGCTTCGCCTCGAGCTGCGACTTGATCTCCTCGGCGTGGCCCAGGTCGCGGACCTCGCGGACCTCACGGGCCTTCTTGATCGTCGCGATCTGCTTCTCGGCGCCCTTGGCCCACTGGATCGCGAGGCCGCGAGGCACGAGGTAGTTGCGGCCGTAGCCGTTCTTGACCTCGACGACGTCGCCCGGAGCTCCGAGGTTCGCCACCTCGTGAGTGAGGATGAGCTTCATGACTCCCAACCTCCTGCTCAGCGCGCGGTCGACGTGTAGGGCAGCAGGGCCATCTCGCGCGCGTTCTTGATCGCCGTTGCGATCTGGCGCTGCTGCTGGACGGTCACGCCGGTGACCCGGCGGGCCCGGATCTTGCCGCGATCGGAGATGAACTTCCGCAGCAGGGCGGTGTCCTTGTAGTCGACATAGGTGATCTTGGCCGCGTTCAGCGGATTCTGCTTCTTGCGTGGCTTACGCACTTCAGGCTTAGGCAAGATTCTTTTCCTCAATGTCCTGGGGTTGCTGTTGCTTGTGGCTGGGGTCGGGCGTCAGAAGGGCGGCTCTTCGCTGGCCGTGCCGCCACCGCCGCCACCGCCGCCGCCGGACGCCCACGGGTCGTTGCCCGCGGCGCCACCAGAGCTGGGTTGGTTGCCGCCGGCCGGCGGGTTTGCCCACGGGTCGTTGCCGCCGCCACCGCCGCCCTGGCCCTGCCAGCCGCCGGATCCCGCTCCGGAGCGGGTGGTCTTGGCGACCTTTGCGGTGGCGCTGCGCAGGCTCGGGCCGACCTCGTCGACGTCGATCTCGAAGACCGTGCGCTTCTCGCCCTCGCGGGTCTCGTACTGCCGGGACTTCAGGCGACCCTGGACGATCGTGCGCATGCCCTTCTGCAGGGACTCGGCGACGTTTTCGGCCGCCTGCCGCCACACCGAGCAGGTGAGGAAGAGCGTGTCGCCGTCGCGCCACTCGCCGGACTGACGGTCATAGATACGGGGGGTCGACGCGATCCGGAAGTTGGCGACCGCGGCACCCGAGGGGGTGAAGCGCAGCTCCGGGTCGTCGACGAGATTTCCGACGACGGTGATGACGGTATCGCCTGCCATGGTGACTCCAAGTCGTGATCTGCCTACCCGCGTCAGTGAACCTCGCGGCTCCGACAGTGACGCGGATCGACTGGGCTGTCAGTGCAGCTCGGGTCGGATGACCTTGGTCCGCAGCACCGACTCGTTGAGGGTGAGCTGGCGGTCCAGCTCCTTGACGGTGGCGGGCTCGGCATCGAGCTCGATGACGGCGTAGATCCCCTCGGACTTCTTCTCGATGTCGTACGCCATCCGGCGACGACCCCAGATGTCGACGGTCTCGACGTTGCCGCCGTCTTGGCGGACGAGGTTGAGGTACTGGTCGAGCGACGGACCGACCGTACGCTCCTCGAGATCAGGGTCGAGGATGACCATCACTTCATAGCGACGCAAGGCGATCTCCACCTCCTCTGGACTCAGCGGCCACGGGATTTCCGTGACAGGAGGGCGTTGCATCGAGCCCGGGCACAACCGGGCAACCGGGGCAGTGTAGCCGGGTCGGACCTGCGGAACGAAATCGGCCGCTGCCCCGGGGTTGTTGCGGCAACTGTTGGCGCGAAGTTGCACCAAGTCTCCACGGAACCCGCAGTTTCGCGCCAACACTCGCGCTGGCACCGGGCGGAGGCGAATATTGGCGTGAGATACCGGAAATCCGAGCTCGAAAACCTGCATCTCACGCCAACATTCAGGTTCCCGCCCGCGCAGCCACCCTCGCGGCGGGGAAGACGCGCAATCTCGGCGCGAAAACGTGAGGAAGACGCGCAATCTCGGCGCGAAAACGTGAGGAAGACGCGCAATCTCTGCGCGACGGGGACTGGCCGCGGGCGGCGCGGGCACCGGCCTAGCACCCGCGCCGCCAGCGCCTACTCCGTCGTGATCGCGCGGAGCACGTCGAGGCGGGCCGCCCGGCGAGCCGGGAGTAGCGCCGCGAGTACGCCGACGATCGCCGCAATCAGGACGAAGACGCCGAGGCTGACGTATGGCACGGACAGCACGTCCAGTCCCTGATCCGCGACAGCCCGTTGCAAGACGACGCCGAACACCACACCCATCACGACGCCGAGCACAGCACCGAGCACAGCGATCGCGATCGACTCCAGTCGCACCATCCGGCGCAGCTGCCGACGGCTCATGCCGACGGCCCGGAGCAAGCCGACCTCGCGGGTCCGCTCGATCACCGACAGCGCCAGGGTGTTGATGATCCCGAGGACCGCGATGATGATGGCGAGGCCGAGCAGGGCGTAGATCAGGAACAGCAACTGGTTGACGTTCGCCTTGAACTCGCCGGCGAACTCCTCTTGGTCCTTGAGGGACACCGTCGGCACGTTCTCGACGACCTGCTCGAGGTCGGCCCGGACCTCAGTGGCCGACGCGCCGTCCTCGCGGAGGATGTAGACGTACGAGTCGGCCGGCCGGATCTGAGCGGCGTCGAACACCGGCATCGGCACGACGTACTGGCCCATCGCCGGGTTGTCCTCGTAGGTCGCGACGACCTCGACCGGCTGATCCGACCCGGGGAACTCCAGGTCGATGGTGTCCCCGACCGAGACGCCGAGGTCCTCGGCGTTCTTCTCCGCCAGCGCGACCGACTGGCCACTCAGATCGTCCAGGGAGCCGTCGACGATCGTCGCGTCGATCATCTGGGTGAACGCCGCCGGATCGGTCGCGCCACCCCAGAGCTCCTGATCGTCGACGTCGACCGGCATGCCGCGGTAGGCCGCGACCGACTCGACGCCGTCGACCTGGGCGGCCTCCTCGGCGATTCCCGGCGAGAACGGCGCGCCGATGGCGTTGGAGATGACGTAGTCGGCCGCCAGGTTCTCCTTGACCATCTTGTCGATGCTGGCGTTGGCCGACGAGCCGAGAACCGACATCGTCGCGACGAGCGCGAGCCCGATCATCAGCGCCGAGGCGGTAGCCGCGGTACGGCGCGGGTTGCGCAGCGAGTTCTGCGTCGCGAGCCGGCCGACCATGCCGAACGGCCGGAAGATCCGGCCGAGCACCTGGAGGACCGGCCGACCGACGACCGGGCTCAGGGCGGCGACGCCGAGCAACACGCACAGGATGCCGAGGCCGACCAGGGACGCGCCGGTGCCGCCCTCGCCGGCGAGGCCGAGCGCCATCAGCCCGGCGCCGGCCACGACGACGATCGCGCCGATGATGCTGCGGCGTCGGATCGACGACTCCGGCAGCGCGATGTCGTCGCGGAGGGCCGCGACCGGCGCGATCCGGCTCGCCCGGCGGGCGGGCACATACGCCGCGATCATCGTCACGATGACGCCGACGGCGTAGGCCACGATCGCCGTGCGCGGCTGGAAGACCAGGCCCTCCAGCTGGAGGTCGATCCCGATCGCGCGCATCAACGCGGTCAGTGCCGGCGGCAGACCGAACCCGAGCAGGAGGCCGATCGTCGATCCGACCACGCCGACGATGAACGACTCCAGCAGGACCGAGCGCGTGACCTGGCGCCGCGAGGCACCGAGCGCCCGGAGCAGGGCCAACTCCCGGCTGCGCTGGGCGACCAGGATCGAGAACGTGTTGATGATGAGGAACGTGCCGACGACCAGCGCGATGCCGGCGAACACCAGCAAGAAGATGCTGATGAAGCTGATCGCTTCCTCGAACTCGTCCTGCGACTCGTCCGCGACCTCGTCGCCGGTACGAGCCACCAGCCCGTCCGGGATGACGGCCGCAGCCTCGTCACGCAACGCCTCCTGGCTGACGCCGTCGTCGGCGGTGAGCCAGATGTCGGTGTAGACGTTGTCCCCGTCGAAGAAGAGCTCCTGCATCGCCTCGGTGTCGAAGACCGTGAGCGTCGCGCCCTGCAGCGATCCCTCGCCGAACTTCACGATGCCGGTCAACGTGGTCTCCTGCAGCCCTGCCTGCTGATCGCTCAGCGTGGCGAGCGGGACCGTGTCGCCGACCTCGTAGCCGGCCTGATCGGCGGTGAACTCGTCGAGCATGATCTCGCCGGGTCCGGACGGCGCCTCGCCTTGGTCGATCGAGAGCACCGGCCGCCCGGTGATCGACGGCGCGTCGTTGAAGTTGACCGCGAACGACGGTGGTCCGTTGCCGCCGACCAGCTTGCCGTCCTCGTCGATGACGTAGACGTTGCCGACGGTGAGGTTGCCGTCCACGCGGGCAGCCCCCTCGACCTCAGCCGCGAGGTTGTCGGCGACATCGGCCGGAATCGTCCGGATGTCGCCGGCGCCGCTGGGGTCGGCCGGATCCGAGGCGTCCTCGATCTCGACCGCGACATCCGGTGTCGTGCCGTTGACGATGCCGTCGAAGCTCTTGCTCAAGGTGTCGGTGAAGACGAACGAGCCGGCGACGAACGCGACGCCGAGCACGATGGCGAAGCCGCTGAGCGCCAGTCGCAGCTTGCGGGCGAGCAGGTTACGGATGGTGGTACGGAACATGAGTCAGTCTCCCCAGTCCGTACTCACGCGCCGGCCGACGAGGGGAACTCGGTCGTCTGGAGCGTCTTCATCCGCTCGAGGACCTTGTCCGCGTTGGGGTCGCGCATCTCGTCGACGACCTTGCCGTCGGCCAGGAAGACCACGCGATCGGTGTAGGCCGCGGCGATCGGGTCGTGGGTCACCATGACCACGGTCTGGCCGAACTCGTCGACGGCCCGTCGCAAGAACCCGAGCACCTCCTCCTCGGCGTGACTGTCGAGGTTGCCGGTCGGCTCGTCGGCGAAGACGATCGCCGGCCGGCTCGCCAGGGCGCGGGCGCACGCGACGCGCTGCTGCTGGCCGCCGGACATCTCGTTCGGCCGGTGCTTGAGCCGGTCGCGCAGGCCCACCGTGTCGACCACGGTGTCGAACCACTCACGGTCGGGCTTGCGGCCCGCGATCGCCAGCGGCAGCAGGATGTTCTCCTCGGCGGTCAGCGTCGGCACCAGGTTGAACGCTTGGAAGACGAAGCCGATCGCGTCGCGGCGCAGCTCGGTGAGCTTGGCGTCGTTGAGCCCAGCGAGTGCGGTGTCGCCGACGTAGACCTCTCCCGACGTGGCGTGGTCGAGAGCGGCCAGGCAGTGCATCAGGGTGGACTTGCCGGAGCCGGACGGTCCCATCACCGCGGTGTACTCGCGGGCCTGCAGGTCGATGGTGACGCCGTCGAGCGCGCGCACTTCGGCGAGGCCCGAGCCGTACACCTTGGTCAGATTGACGGCCCGAGCGGCCACGCCGTCCGGGACTATCGTGCTCGTCGCGGGCTGCGACATGGTCCGACTCCTTGGCTGGTGCGTACGTGCATGAAAGATGAGTTGTCGGGGTTCACGCTAGGCCGACGGACCAGGTGGGCGTCCACAGGTTTCCCCCTGACCAAACCCTGGAGCCACCCTAGTCAGGGTCCCCCGAGCGAGTGACCGGCGAGTGAACCGTCAGGCAACGCCGCGCCGACGACGCGCCCGCTGTCGGAGTACGTCGACGTCGATCCCGAGTCGCCGCACGACGTCGTGCACGCCGGGGTCGTCCACGTCGAATAGCGCCGGCAGCATGTGGAGACCGTCGAGCCGGGCACGCCGATCACCGGCTGCCCGGTGCTCACGCAGGGTGCCGTGGAAGACCTGCTTGGCCGCGGAGTCGAGCCAGAGGTGGTGCCGCCGGGGCCGGAGCCGAACCCGGTCGAGTGCGCCGCGGCCGAACGTCCGCTCGACCGACGCTCGCACCTGGTCGACGTCGATGCCGATCGCGGCCAGGGCCGCGCCGTCGAGATGGGAACCGGCGCGCTCGTGAAGCAGCCGCCGCGCGGTCGGCTCGTCGAGGCCCTGCTCCACCAACAGAGCCGCGGCCGGACCGTCGCGCTCGAGGGCGAGCCCGAGCAGCAGGTGCTCCGGGCGTACGTGCGTCGCGCCCAGCGCCTTGGCCTCCTCGCATCCGAGCAGCACCGCGGTACGAAGGTCTGGTCCGAACCTCTCGAACACGTCATCCCCTCCCCTGCCGGATCCGCCGGCCGTGCTTCTTGTGGACCGCCTGCCGACTGACGCCGAGGCCACCGGCGATCTGCTGCCACGACCAGCCGCGGCGACGCGCGTTGTCGACCTGCAGCACCTCGAGCCGCTCGACCAGGTCGCGCAGCGCCCGGACGGCTCGCAGGCCAACCTCCGGGTCGGCGCTGGCGGCGTCCCGGGCGAGGTCGGTACCTTCGGTCACCCTGTCAACGTTAGTTGACAAGCGATGCGGCCGTCAACCTTGGTTGACACAGCGCGACGATCCGGCCCGCCACGGAAGACTTGGAGTTGTGGTCGTCATGGCAGCCGTAACTCCACATCTCACGTGGGCGTGTGGGCGTGTCGGCGGGCCCACCTAGGGTGGGCGGCATGGCGAACTCGCTGCCCCTCGGTGCGCATGTCGATCAGGCCGATCCGCTGGCCGAGGCCGAAGCCCGCAAGGCCGACATCTCGCAGTTCTTCCTCGGCGACCCGCAAGGGTGGAAGAAGCCGATCGTGGCCTATGCAGGGGGCGCCGCCGCGTTGCGGGACGCCGCCGCCGACGCCGGAATCGGGTTGTACGTCCACGCGCCGTACGTCCTCAACGTCGCCACGACCAACAACCGGATCCGGATCCCGAGCCGCAAGCTGCTGCAGCAGATCGTCGACCTGTCCGCCGAGGTCGGGGTGCTCGGCGTCATCGTGCACGGCGGCCATGTGCTCAGGGACGACGATCCCGCGATCGGATTCGACAACTGGCGCAAGTGCGTCGACCAGCTCGACGCCAAGGTGCCGATCCTGATCGAGAACACCGCCGGCGGCGACCAGGCGATGGCCCGGCATCTCGACCGGATCGGCCGGATCTGGGAGGCGATCCACCGAGCCGACGGCGGCGGCGAGGTCGGGTTCGTCCTCGACACCTGCCACGCCCACGCCGGCGGCATCCCGCTCGCGACGGCCGTCGACGACATCAAGGCGATCACGGGCCGGATCGACCTGGTGCACGCCAACGACAGCCGCGACCCGTTCGACTCCGGCGCCGACCGGCACGTCAACCTCGGCAAGGGCGTGCTCGACGAGGCCGAAGTCGCCGACCTGATCCGGTCCGCCGCCGCGCCCGTGATCGTGGAGACACCGGGAGGAGTCGAGGGCCAAGCCGCCGACATCGCCTGGATTCGGGAGCGGATCGACGCCTGACGATCGGCCCGGAGCGGCCGCCGCCCGCGCGGGCTACAGGTATCGCAGTTGACCGAGCGCCGCGCAGCGGCATAGTGGTCACGAGCGGCCTGGGAGAGACGATGGGCGAGCCAGACCCCGCCGTCGGGGTACGGGAGTTGCGTGACCGCGGTCGCGCGGCCTATCTCCGTCGCGCCTGGGGGGACGCCTTCACCGCACTCGCGGCCGCCGACAAGGACGAGCCGCTGCCGCCGGACGACCTCGACCTGCTGGCGAGGTCGGCGTACCTCATCGGCAAGGAGGACGACGGCAACGACCTGTCCGCCCGCGTCTATCGGGACTGGATCGAGCACGAGGAGCCGGCCCAGGCCGCACGCTGCGCGACCTGGCTTGCGATGCTGCTTCTCCTGAACGGCGAGGTGGCCGCGAGCAACGGCTGGCGGACCCGAGCCAAGCGCCTGGTCGAGGAGGGCGACCTCGACTGTGCTGCCGACGGCTACCTGCACATGCTCGCCGCGATGGAACGGCTCGAAACGGGCGACTACGACGCGTCCCTGGAGGCGGGCGGCTTCGCCACGGCGACCGGCGAGCGGTTCGGAGACCGCGATCTGATGGCCTTCGGGCAGCTCTGCCAGGCCGAAGCGCTGATCGCACTAGGACAGATCGCACCGGCCAAACGCTGTCTGGACGAGGCGATGGTCTCGGTCACGGCCGACGAGGTCTCGCCGCTCGCCGCCGGCATCCTCTATTGCGGCGTGGTCATCTCCTGTCAGAGCATCTTCGACCTGCGCCGGGCCCAGGAGTGGACGGCGGCGCTGAGTCGCTGGTGCGAGGACCAGCCCGACCTGGTGCCCTACCGCGGCAACTGCCAGATCCATCGCGCCGAGATCATGCGGCTGCGCGGCGCCTGGACGGATGCCTACGACGAGATCCGCGAGGCGTGCGAGCGACTGGCGGGGAGGCCCACCGCCGGCGCGGCGTACTACGAGCTGGCCGAGCTCCATCGGCTCCGCGGTCAGATCCGGCAGGCCGAGCAGGCCTACCGGCAGGCCAGCCGATGGATTCCCGATCCGCAGCCGGGCCTGGCGCTGCTGCGCCTGATGCAAGGGCAGGTCGACGCGGCGGTAGCGGCGATCCGGCGGGCCGTCGACGAGGCGAACGGCGACATCGCACGATCTCGACTGCTCGGCGCTGCCGTCGAGATCATGGTCGCCGCCAAGGACGTGGCGGCCGCTCGCGAAGCGGCCGACGAGCTTCGCGTCATCGCGGCTCGGGTGGGTGAGCCTTGGCTGCAGGCGATGAGCGAGACGGCCGAGGGCGTCACGCTCCTGGCCGGGGGCGAGGGACGCAGTGCGCTGCCCGTACTCCGGCAGGCCTGGTCGTCGTGGCAGGGGTTGGAGGCGCCGTATGAAGCGGCGCGGGTACGCCTCCTGATGGCTCGGGCCTGCCAGCAGTGCGACGATCCGGAGCCCGCCGAGATGGAGCTCGACGCCGCCGTCTGGGTGTTCGAACAGCTCGGAGCCGCGCCCGACATCGCCGCTGCCCGGGCGCTGTCCGGGGCCGAGGCAGCGGCCGCCAGCGCGCTGACCCCACGTGAGTTGGAAGTGCTCCGGCTCGTCGCCGCCGGGCTGACCAACCGGGCGATCGCGGCCCGGCTGATCCTCAGCGAGAAGACGATCGCGCGGCACGTCAGCAACATCTTCGGGAAGCTGGACGTGTCCTCGCGCGCCGCCGCCACGGCGTACGCCTACGAGCACGACCTCGTCTAGCGACTACGCACAATCACCCATCTTCGTCGGTGGGTCGTTCTCCCGACGCGCCAGCGTGGGTTGCGGTCCTAGCGTCGACGCATCGCCGTCGTCGGGAGGACGCCATGACACAGACGTCACCACTCGAGCATCCGATCCGCAAGCAACTGCTGGCTCGCCTGCCCCTCGTCGAGCGCCGCGCGACCATCGCGGGCGTGCCGACGGCGTACCTCGAAGGCGGCGACGGTCCGACGCTGGTGCTGCTGCACGGGCCGGGCGAGTTCGCCGCGACCTGGCTCCCGGTCCTCCCCCAGCTGGTCCGGACCCACCATGTCGTCGCGCCGGACCTGCCCGGGCACGGCGCCTCGGAGGCCGGCGAGGAGCTGACCGGACCTCTCGTCCTCGACTGGCTCGACGGCCTGATCGAGCACACCTGTGCGTCGCCGCCGTCGCTGATCGGCCGCGTGGTCGGCGGTGCGATCGGCGCTCGGCTCGCGATCGACCGCCCTGAGCGGCTGGCCCACCTGGTGCTGGTCGACACGCTCGGCCTCGCGCCGTTCGCGCCGGCGCCGCGGTTCGCGCTCGCGATGCATCGCTTCCTCGGCGAGCCGGATCGGCTCAACTACGAGCGGTTCATGGAGTTCTGCGCGTACGACCTGGACGGCGCGCAGACCCGGCTGGGTGCCCGCTGGGACCCGTACGCCAACTACGCGGTCGAACTCGCCCGGTCGGCCAGCGTGCAAGCCGCGATCGGTCGGCTGCTCGCCGAGTTCGGCACGCCGATGAGCCCGGAGCAGCTCGACCGGATCAGCGTGCCGACGACGCTGATCTGGGGCCGCGACGACCTGGCGACTCCGGTCGCGGTCGCGGAGGCCGCCGCCGCCCGCCAAGGCTGGCCGCTCCATGTCATCGACGCGGCCGGCGACGACCCGCCACTCGACCAGCCCGCGATCTTTCTCGACGAGCTCCACGCCGCCCTCGACGCCACGCTCGTCGCCACCGGACGGGAGGTTTGACCATGTCCGAATCCACCTACGACGTCATCGTGATCGGGGCCCGCTGCGCCGGCTCGCCGACCGCGATGCTGCTCGCACGGCAAGGGCATCGGGTGCTCGTGGTCGATCGCGCCACGTTCCCGAGCGACACGATCTCGACCCATCTCGTCCATCCGCCGGCGATCGCCGCGTTGCGCAGGTGGGGGCTGCTCGATCGGCTGACCGCGACCGGCTGCCCGCCGATTGACACCTACGCCTTCGACTTCGGCCCGTTCACGATCAGCGGCGCACCCGGCACGGCCGACGATCCGGTGGCCTACGGACCACGCCGGACCGTCTTGGACAAGCTCCTCGTCGACGCCGCCCGCGAGTCCGGCGTCGAGGTACGCGAGGGATTCACCGTCACTGACGTCGTCGTCGAGGACGGCCGGGTCACCGGCGTCCAGGGCCGCGTCAAGGGCGGCGCGACCGTGACCGAGCGCGCCCGCGTCGTCGTCGGCGCCGACGGACTGCACTCGACGCTGGCCCGGACCGTCACGCCTGTGCAGTACGCCGAGAAACCGAAGCTGCTCGCCGGCTATTACGCGTACTGGAGCGGGTTGCCGATGAACGGCCGGTTCGAGGTCTACGTACGTCACGAACGCGCCTTCGCTGCCTGGGCGACCAACGACGACCTCACCGTCGTCGTCGGCGGCTGGCCGTATCGGGATTTCGAGGCCAACAAGGCCGACCTGGAGCACCATTACATGGCGATGTTCGAGCCGGCGCCGGAGTTCGCGGACCGGCTGCGCCAGGCGACTCGCGAGACCCGGCTGGTCGGCACCGCCGTGCCGAACTTCTTCCGCAAGCCCTTCGGACCCGGCTGGGTGCTCGTCGGCGACTCCGGCTATCACAAGGACTTCATCACCGCGATGGGCATCCACGACGCGTTCCGTGACGCCGAGGCGGTCGCCGGCGGTCTGCACGAGTGGCTCACCGGCGCCCGGGAGTTCGACGCCGCGATGGCGGACTATCAGACGGCCCGAGACGGTGCGGTCATGCCGATGTACGAGCTCACCGCGCAGCTCGCCTCGCTCGAGCCGCCGCCGCCCGAGCTCGAGAAGCTGCTGTCCGCCGTCCATGGGAACCAAGCCGCGATGGACGACTTCGCCCGGGTCAACGCGGCCGTCATGTCACCGGCGGACTTCTTTGCCGAGGACAACGTCACCCGCATCCTGGCCGGCACCCGCTAGCGTCAGCGCCCCTCGAGCAGGGCTAGGGCGACTCCCGGGTGGGCGGGTCGAACTCGACGCCGTGCCGCAGGTCGTAGCGACGGTGGTCGTAGGTGCTGAACTCGAAGGCGATCATCGCCCAGAACAACAGGTTCACCGCCGCAAGTGCGACGAGGGCGTCGACCTTGACGGCCGCCGGCCAGATCGCCAGGAGCACGATTGCAAGAACGAGCCGCTGCCAGTTGACGGTGTGGGCATTGCGCAACCGCAGTGCGACGTGGGCCAGCAGGTAGAGCGCGGTGCCGCCGTACAGCGCGAACGCCGGGACGTTGTGCAGATGCTCGTCGACGTGGGCGAGCGTCTGCTCCAGGCCGAACGCGACGAGCACGATTCCCGCGACCATCGGGAAGTGCAGGTAGGAGTACGAGTCGCGGGCCAAGAGGTTGCGCTCGCGGCCCGGCGCGGAGCGGACCAGCCGGCGCTCCGTGACCAGGGCGACGACGTCGAAGTACGTCCACCAGATCGCCGAGGCCAGGGCCACGCCCAGCACTGCGGCGACGTAGACGCCGGCGGTGAGCTCGACGTGGACGGCGACGCCGAGCACGACGATCGACTCGCCCAGCGCGAGGATGATGACGAGGTTGAAGCGCTCGGCGAAGTGCGCCGGGACCAGTCGCCAGCCGGTCATCCCGAACAGCGCCGGGCCACCCCAGTCGAGCAGGATCGCGAGGATCCACATCAGGCCCTGGGCGGATCCGTCGAGCGAGGCCGCGACGACCAGCAGGCCGATGCAGATCGCACTGGTGACCGAGAGGCTCAAGACCGAGCGGCGCAGTGCCGGATCGTCACGGCTCGCGAGCAGGAACAAGACGATGTGACCGGCGCGTACGACGCCATACGAGATGGCGAACGGCAGGGCCCGGTCACCGAACGCCTCGGGCACGCACAGCGCGACGATCAGAAGGCTGGCGATGACGCCGAACATCGCGCCCCGGACCGCACCCTCCTCCGGGTCGACGACGCTGGTCAGCCAGGCGTACGCGGACCACGCCCACCACAGCATCGCCAGGACCAGCAGTCCCCGCGCGATCCCTTGCCAATGTGGGTCGGCGACCATCAGCGCCGTGCACTGGGTGAAGCCGAGCACGAAGACCAGATCGAAGAACAGCTCCAGTGGCTTCACCGACTCGCGCTGACGCAACTCGGCGCTGAGTCGTGGCAGGTGCCCGGTCCGTCGGATGCTCCACCTCACCGGTGGTGCATATCTCGCCTGGCGATCGGCGGTCAAGGGCCGAGGGTGCGTCAGCCGCCGCCGACGCGGCGCAGGGTCAGTACGCCCCAGTCGCGCGGTGGGGGCGGTGCGAACGCCCGGCGCGGCAGCCATAGCCCGCGACCGGCCCGATAGGCCGCCTCCCATCGCGCCGTGGCGTGGCCCCGGCCGGCGACGTACCTCGCGACCAGCCAGGCAGGCAGCACGAGGTCGGCCGCCTCGAGTCGGCTGCCGGGGGCGAGCAGCCGCTTGAGCAGGGCGGTCGAGACCGTGTACGGCGGGTTCGCCACGACGCGGAAAGGCTCCCGCGGCAGCCGTACTCGCTCGAGATCGGCCTGGACGACCCGCACCGGCGCGGTGGCGAACCGATCTCGCAGGTGCGCGGCGCGACCGGGATGCAGTTCAACGGCGACGACTTCAGCACCGGCGCGCACGAGCGGCCGGGTCAGGGCACCTGTGCCCGCACCCAGGTCGACGACGAGCTCGCCCGGGCGGACGTCGGCGGCGGCGACGATCCGGCGGGCCCACTCCGGTTCGAGTCGATGCCACCCCCAGCGCCGTCCCGCGGACACGACGCACCATCACGTATGTGGCCATGTCCGACACGCTAGGCGTCCCGAGCCGGAAGGCTCAACGGGTTTACGGGGTGCCGCGGACTACTACAATCGTTTGCAGCCGTGATCGGGCAAGGAGGACGTATGGGCGCGAGCATGTACCGGCTGGAGGTGAACGGCCGTCGGCACGAGGTCCGAGCCGAGCCCAACACGCCGCTGCTGCTCGTCCTCCGCAACGCGCTCGGCCTCACCGGGGCGAAGTTCGGCTGTGGCCAAGGGTTGTGCGGGTCCTGCACGGTGTGGATCGACGGGCATCCGACACCGTCGTGCGATCAGCCGGTGGAGTACGTCGGGGAGCGCCCGGTCCGGACGATCGAGGATCTCAGCGACGCGGGCGAGCCGGGCGCCCTGCAGTCGGCGTTCCTGACCGAACAGGCGGCGCAGTGCGGCTACTGCATCCCGGGCATCTTGATGAGCGCCGCTGCGCTGCTGCGCGACAACCCCGCTCCGACCCGCGACGACGTCGTGGCTGCCTTGGACCGGCACCTGTGTCGGTGCGGCAGCCACGAACGGATCGTCCGGGCGGTCTTGTCGATGGCGGCGTCGTGACCGTGCCGGCCGCCGTCCAGGCGAACCCTCGATTGTCGACCTGGCTCGACCTGAGGACATCGGGTCAGATCGTGGTGCGGACCGGCAAGGTCGAGCTCGGCCAGGGGATCCTCACCGCGATCGCGCACATCGCCGTCGAGGAGCTGGGGGTCGACCCGTCTCGGGTCGTCGTGGCGGCGGCCGACACGGCCCAGGCGCCGGACGAGGGTACGACGGCCGGGAGCCTGTCGGTGCAGCAGAGCGGTGCTGCCGTACGCCATGTCTGCCAGGTGTTGCTCGGGGAGCTCTCGGGGATCGTGGCAACGGACCTTGGATGCGAGCCGACCGACTTGCGGCTCGACGACGGCGGGTTCGACCACGCCGGCACCAAGGTCGGCGACCTGTGGACGGCAGCGGAACGGATCGATCGCGAACGGGACGCGTCGGTCGAGCCGTTGCCGTCGGCGCAGGTGCGCACGGCGCCGGTTGCCGACGTGGGCCGGGTCGACCTCGCCGACAAGGTGCTCGGGCGGCCGCGCTTCCTCCACGACCTCACGATGGCCGGGCTCCTGCACGGCCGAGTGGTCAGGCCGGCCCGGCCGGGGGCCCGGCTCGCGTCCGTCGACGTCGAGGTCTTGAGGCATGGGGGTAGCGATGGCAGCCCCGATGTCTCGAGATTCGTCGTCCGGGAGGGGTCGTTCCTCGGAGTGGTGACCGAGGACGAGTACGCCGCCGAGCAGGCTCGCGACGCACTCGCGGCCGCGGCGATCTGGACCGGCGGGTTCGAGCTGCCCTCGGACCCGGCGCGGTGGCTGCGGGAGCAGCCGGCGGAGACGACGGTCGTAGCGCGGGCGGAGTCGGCGGGCGCGGCGCCGACCGGCAGCCCCGATGTCGCCGGATCCGTGTCGCATCGCGCGGCGTACTCCCGGCCCTTGCTGGCCCACGCGTCGATCGCCCCCAGCTGCGCGATCGCCCGCTGGCAGGGTCCCGACCAGGTCGAGGTGTGGACCCACTCCCAAGGGGTCTATCCGTTGCGGGCTGCGATCGCGCAGAGCCTCGATCTCAACCCGGCCGCGGTCGTCGTCCGCCATGTCGAGGGGGCCGGCTGCTACGGCCACAATGCGGCCGACGACGCCGCCTTCGATGCGGTGCTCCTGGCCCGGCATGCCGATGGCCGGCCCGTGCGCGTGCAGTGGACGCGATCCGACGAGCTCACGTGGGCGCCCTTCGGGTCCGCGATGGCGGTCGACCTCGCTGCCACGGTCGGGCCGGACGGCCGGGTGACCGACTGGCGCCACGAACTGTGGAGCAACGGATTCCTGGCACGGCCCGGTTACGCCGGACAGCCGGGGCTGCTGGCCGACGCCCATCTGTGCGACTCCGATCCAGTGCCGTCCAACGACCCACAGGCCGAGCGTGGCCACGGCTCGGCGCGCAACGCGGTGCCCGGCTACGCGTTCGGCCGGGTCGACGTCGTGGCGCATCGGGCCCTCGCGATGCCGGTACGGACGTCGTCGCTGCGCTCGCTCGGCGCCCATCTCAACGTCTTCGCGATCGAGTCGTTGGTTGACGAGCTCGCGACTGCCGCCAAGGTCGACGCGCTGGAGTTCCGCCTCGCCCACCTCACCGACGAACGCGCGGCCGCGGTGCTGCGGCTGGCCGCCGAGCGCGGTGCCTGGGGCGAACCGCGGCCCGACGACATCGGGCGCGGCATCGCGTACGCCCGCTACAAGAACCGCAGTGCCTATTGCGCCGTCGTCGCCGAGGTCGAGGCCGTCGACCGGGTCGCGGTGCGCCGCCTGACCCTCGCCGCCGACGTCGGTCGCGTCGTCAGCCTGGACGGCGTGTGCAACCAGCTGGAGGGCGGCGCGATCCAGACCACGAGCTGGACCGTGCTGGAGGGAGTACGGCTCGGCGCCGACGGCGTCGAGAGTGGCGACTGGGAGTCGTACCCCATCCTTCGCTTCAGCGAGGTCCCCCGCGTCGACGTGCACGTCATCGACCGGCCCGACGAGCCGAGCCTCGGTGCCGGCGAAGCCACCCAAGGCCCGGTCGCGGCAGCCATCGGCAACGCGCTCGCCGACGCGATCGGCGTCCGCGTCCGTGACCTGCCCCTGACCCCGGAACGGGTCGCGGCCGCCATCGGACCATGAGACACCGGGCTCGGCCGAAGGGTTCCATCGGGCGAGACGGCTGGCGCGGCAGGTCAGGCCAGCACCAGCGTCAGGGCACCCGCGAGCACAACTGCGGTGCCCGCCAGCAGGCGTCGCGTCACGACCTCCTCACCGCGGCGGGCCAGCAGGGGCGCGAGGACGAGCACGGACGGCACCGACAGCAGGTTGAGCGCGAGCACGACTCCGACCGGCGCCTGGTCGAGACCCAGCCAGCGCCACCAGGTGCCGATCGCGACGATCGACCCTGCGGCGACCTTCAGCGGCAGATCGGCCACCGCGTCGGACCATCGCATCGGCGCCGATCCCACGATCAGCAGCACACCGAGCGGCAGGGCGGCAGCGACCATCCCGATCGCGACGCCGAGGAGTGGGTACGGGAAGTCCGCCAGACCGCGCACGGTCAGGACCGCGCTGAGTGCCCACGCCGCTGCGGTCGTCAGGCCCCAACCCGAGTCGGCCAGCGCGGCCCGGCGGCCGGCCCCTGGGTCGGTGAGGATGGCAGCGCCCACCATCGTGACCGCGATGCCCGCCAACGCGATCAGACCGGGCAGTTCGCCGTACACCACCAAGGCGACCAGGACACCGAAGACCGGGCTCGTCGCGATCAGCGGAGCGGTTCGAGCGGCGCCGACCCGACTCTGACTGCGGTTGAGCGCGACCCAGCCGACGAAGAAGTGGACGATTCCCGCGAGGGCGAACATCAGCAGGCTGTAGGCGGTGGCGTCGCCGAGCGGACCAAGGCCCTCGGCGACCACCGCGATGACACCGATGACGACTGCTGCGGCGGTCACCTGGACGAAGGTGACCAGGGTGACGTTGACCGCCCGGCGCACGGCCTGCACCGACAAGGCCTGGAACAGCCCGAACAACACGCCCGCGCCGGCCGCCCACGCGGCTCCTTCCTCCACAGTTGTCAGCCGTTGTTCGGGTCAGGGCCCGAATAGCGGCTGACAAGATCGCCGAAGGTGAGCCGATCGGCGTTGCCGCCGAGGACGAGGGCCTCCGAAGCCGGATCCAACCGGAGCCCACGGACCGAGCCCACCGGGTCCGGATCGCCCATGTCGAACGGGTGGTCGGAGCCGAGCAACACGCGATCCGCGCCGGCGAAGTCCACGAGCGCCGCGAGGACCGTCGGATCGTGGACGACGGTGTCGAAGTGCAGTCGGCGCAACGACGCCTCGACCGGCTCGGTCAGCCGGCCGGCCGCTGCAGCGACGGCGCGGTGGGCCTGGTCCAACCGGCCCCGCAAGGCGAGGGCCGCGCCGCCGCCGTGGGACAGCACGATCCGAAGGTCCGGGTGCCGCTCGAGCGTCCCCGACAAGACCAGGTGGGCCGCCGCCACGGTGATCTCCATCGGGTTGCCCACGGCGTTCCAGAGGTAGTAGTCGCGAAACACCGGCTCCTCGAAGGCCGAGGTCGTCGGATGCACGAAGACCAGGGCGCCGGTGTCTTCGGCGGCCTGCCAGACCGGCTCGAAGCGGTCGTCGCCGAGGTAGACGCCGCGCACACTGGCGGTGATCTCGACGCCGCACAATGCGCCGTCGGCCATCAGGGACCGCAACTCCCGCGCGGCGAGATCCGGCTTCTGCATCGGGATGGCACCGACGGCCGCGACCCGGCCCGGATGCTCGCGTACCTGGCGGATCAGCCCCTCGTTCTGCAGCCGGCAGCGCCGTCGGCACTCGTCGGCGTCCACGTCGGGAAACAGCAACGGCACGAAGGGGCTCAAGACGACGGCGTCGACGCCGCGCGCCGTCTGGGCGGCCAGGATGGCGCCGACGTGGACCATCTCCCCGACGGCCGATCGGAGCCGGCGGCCGCCGATCTCGACGATCTGGCCGTCGTCGTCCCACCACACCGCGGGCCGCCACGACTCGTCCGGCGCCGCCGAGCGCAACAACTCCGGCACGACCACATGGCAGTGGACGTCGACGCACCGCGAGCCGGTGCTCTCCTCAGTCGTCGGCAAGCCGGTCCGCCATCCAGTCGGCGATCATCGGCCGGGCAACGCTCGGCAGGTTCGCCGCACCGTGGTTGCCGTCGGGGTAGCAGACGAACTCTCCCTCGGGGGTCGCGTCGGCCTGCTGCTTGGTCTGCTCCCAGGGGATCAGCCGGTCGTGCTCGCCGGTCACATAGAGCGCCGGCACGTCGATCCGCTCACAGACCCCGCTGAGATCGAGTGCCTGGGCGCGTTCGCGGCCGTCGTCGTCGCTGCCGCCGCCCGACTTCACCGTGAAGGTGTCGCGAGTCATCGAGGGCAGGTCGTCCCACAGGTCGCCCCAGCGGTAGGGCCCGCTGATGCCGACGACCGCGCGGACCCGTGGCTCGTACGCCGCCACCCGAGGGGCGTAGTAGCCGCCGAGGCTGACGCCGAGCAGGCCGATCCGGTCGGCGTCGATGTCGTCGCGGGCGCAGACCAGGTCCAGCAACGGTGCGAGCGCGGACTCGTAGTCGTGGCGGATCGGCAGGCCGAGCCCGGTCTCCCCTTGGCCCGGTCCGTCGACCGACACGGTGGCCATGCCGCGGTCCAAGAAGGCCTGCTCGAGGAAGAAGAACTCCTCCTTCGTCGAGTCGAGTCCCGGGATCAAGACGACCGCCGGCGGCAAATCTCCGCGCCGAGATTGCGCGTCTTCCTCACCGCCGCCGTCCGCCGCGTCTGTTGATGGAGCTGTCTGGTGGGGAAGACGCGCAATCTCGGCGGGAGGGTCGGGTGGACGTCGCAGGTTGGCCGCCAGGGTGGCGCCGTCGATGGTGACGGTGAGCCGCTCAGCGGTGGGGTCGAGCAGCCGATGCGCGTTGAGCATCTCCTCGACACTGCGCCAGGTCGCCTCCTCGACGAGGTCGAGGTCGACCATCCAGACGAACTTGCCGAAGTGCCGATCGACGGCGGCGTTGCGCCAGGCATGACCGGCGGTCAGCGCGTGGCCGTCGGCCTCGGCCCGGAACGCCCGTTCGGCGTGTGCGTCCGCGGTCCGGCTCCACTGGGCCAGCCAGTCGCCCCACGACGCGACCCGGTCGGTCGTACGGACGAAGTCGTTGTAGTCGACTCCGTTCTGGAGCATGCGCGGAGCCCAGTGGGCGATGGCGGTCTCTACGGCGGCGTCAGGCATCGACGACCTCCTCGAGTGACGTGCCGAGATCCGAGAGGATGACCTGCGCCGCGTTGCGTCCCGGCCCGCCGGTGATCGAGCCGCCGGGGTGCGTCGTGCCGCCGGTCTGGTAGAGCCCGTGCAGCGGCGTCCGGTGCGAGGCCCAGCCCGGCGCGGGACGCTGCGGCCCGGCGTACGCGATGCTCCGGTCGCCGCCGTGCCAGGCGCCCCGCACCATGTGGGGGTTGGCGGCCTCGAAGTCGCGCGGCCCCTTGACCAGCGACGCCTCGACGACGTCGTCGGTGAAGTCGGGGCAGTGCTTGCGCACATGGTCGAGCAACGCGTTCATGCGGCGCGCCTTGAGGGAGTCCCAGGTCTCGCCGGCCGGCAGCCGCCACCCGTGCGGGGCCAGCAGCTTGACGGTGTGCGCGCCGGCTGGCGCCCGCGACGGATCGACCAGCGTGGGCGTGGCGATCAGCAGCCAGGCGATGTCGTCGCTCCAGCGGCCGTCGGACATGTCGCGCCCGTACTGCACGACGTCCTCGGGCCATCCGATGGTGCCCGCGGAGACGGCGGTGCACGGTTCGCCGTCCCCGCGGGAGAAGGTGGGCGGCTGGGTCGCCGCGAGATAGACCGCGAGCCCGGCCGCGCCCGGGTCGTAGGTCTCGACCCCATAGCGCCAGTCCTCCGGCCAGACGTCCGTCGGCGCCATGTCGAGCAGATGCTTGACGTGGATGGTCGACACGACAGCGATTCCGGCGCGGAACCGTTCGCCGTCGGTCGTCTCGACGCCGACGCAGCGGCCGCCCTCGACAAGCAGCGCCTGCACGGTCCGGTCGCACTGGACGGTGCCGCCGTACCCCTTCAGGCACGTCAGCAGCGCGTCGGTCAGCGCGCCGGAGCCGCCGACGGGGATGGTCCAGCTGCGGCGCTGCCGGGAGCAGACCGTGGAGTACGCCAGGATCCCGGTGCCGGCCGAGTCGGGCCGGACGAACGTCTGGTACGCCTGCCACAGCATGTACGACCGGATGTGCCGGCTGTCGTACTCGTGCCGGATCACGTCCCAGGCACTCAGCATCCTGCGTCGCATCCAGATGTTGCCGCGCGGATGTTCCGACAGCAGTTTGTCCAGCGACGAGCCGGAGCCGATCGGGCGATTCTGGCTGGCGCCGAAGACGTCGCGGATCTCGTCCCACTCGCGGAGCATGCGGGAGTACGCCGCAGCGTCGGCCTTGGAGAAGCGGGCGAACTCGTCGAGGGTGCGGTCGACGTCGAGCCAGTGGGTCAGCTGCTCGCCGTCAGGGAATCCGACGTGAGCGACCGGATCGGGGTCGACGTAGCGCAGTCCGTGGTCGGCGACCAGCCCGAGCTCGTCGTCGGCGATCAGTGGGTTGCCCTGGATGATCGTGTGCCCAGTCGAGCAGGAGTCGATCCGGTAGCCCGGGAGCAGCGGCTCCTCCGTCGCCGCGCCGCCGCCCGGGATCGCTCGGGCGTCGAGGACCACGACGCGGTAGCCGGCCTTGGCGAGATAGCAGGCCGTGATCAGGCTGTTGTGCCCTGCCCCGGCCACGACGAAGTCAGCGGTCATCTCGCCCCCTTCGCGCCGAGATTGCGCGTCATCCCCACTCGCTCGCGTCGACATTGCGCGTCATCCCCACTCGCTCGCGTCGACATTGCGCGTCTTCCCGCCTCAGAGGGGGAAGACGCGCAATCTCGGCGCAAAGGGTTTGGGGCGGTTGGCTCATGGGGCCTTCACCGAGCCGCCGAAGTAGAGCCGGGCGATGTCGGGGTCGTCGACGACCGCCTTGGCCGGCCGCTGGGTCACGATGCGGCCGCTCTCCATGACGATGCCGTCGGTGGCGAGCCGCATGCCGAACCGGACGTTCTGCTCGACGATCAGCAGGGTCTTGCCGTGGTCGCACATCAGGAGCACCGAGTCGTACACCGACTGCAACGCCTTCGGGTCGAGCCCGAGCGACGGCTCGTCGAGGAGGACGAGCACCGGGTCGAGCATCAGGGAGCGGGCGAACTCGACCATCCGCCGCTGACCGCCGGACAGGTTGCCCGCCTTGTCGTTCGCCCGGTCGGCAACGATCGAGAACAATTCCTTGACCTCGTCGTAGCGGCGCCGGATCAGCCCGCGGTCGCGCCGGATGATGTAGCCGCCCAGGAGGACGTTCTCGCGCACCGTCAGGGTCGGGAACAGCGCGTCCGACTGCGGCACCTGGCTAACGCCGCGTCGCAGGATCTGGGCCGGGGAGTGCCCGTCGATCCGGTCGCCGTCGAGATGGATCTCGCCGAGGCGTGGCGTGATCAGCCCGCTCACCGCGCGCAGCACGGTCGACTTGCCGGCGCCGTTGGGACCCACGATGCAGGCGACCGACTGCGGTCCTACCTCGATGTCGATGCCCTGCAGGACGTCGCCACCGCCGTAGCCCGCGACGACGCCGGACAGCCGCAACATCAGGAGCCGCCCCCCTTCGTCCGTTCGGTCCCATTGCGTCGAGATTGCGTGTCTTCCACACCCGCTGGTGTGGACGGTGCGGCTGTCACAGCTTCCTCGGGTGGGGAAGACGCGCAATCTCGACGCGGACTGGTCTCGACGCTGAAGTCCTCGCCGAGGTAGGCGTCGATGACCGCCGGATCGGCCTGGATCTGCTCCGGGTTGCCCGTGCTGATCCGCCGGCCCCGCGCCAGTACGTGGATCGGGTCGCACAGATCCAGGACGAACGGCATGTTGTGCTCGACGATGAGGAACGTCGTGCCGTGCCGGTTGAGCTCCCGGATCATCTCGGACATCCGCTCGATGAGCACCGGGTTAATGCCGCCCGCCGGCTCGTCGAGCAGGATCAGCCGCGGATCGAGCATCAGGATCTGGGCGAGCTCGACGAGCTTTTGCTGACCGAACGACAGGTCCGACGCCTTCTGCCCGGCGAACGCACCCATGCCGACGAAGTCGAGCAGCTCCCGGGCCCGCGCGGCCTCCGGCCCACTGACCGCGATCCGGCCGAGCTGGGACAGGGAGAACGTTCGCTGCGGAGCCACGACGTTCTGCATCACACTCATCTCGCGGAACAGCCGGGTGATCTGGAAGGTCCGCCCGAGCCCGCGATGCGCCCGCTGCCACGAGTGCAGCCCGTCGATCCGCTCCCCGGCGAACCAGATCTCGCCCGCGTCGGGCCGCAGGGTGTTGTCGACGAGGTTGAACAGGGTCGTCTTGCCCGAGCCGTTCGGCCCGATCAGTCCCGTGATCGAGCCCTCCGGTACGGCGAGCGTCGCACCGTCGACGGCGCGAAGGCCACCGAACCGGCGCTCGAGACCGGTCACCTCCAGCAGCGGCACATCGGGTGCGAGCGCCGGCACCTGCTCGCGGTCCTTGGCGACCGGGAACGCGCCGCCGGTCTCGACCCGGGCACCGACCAGCCCGGCTTTGCCCCGCGTACGCCACCACACGATCAGCCGCTCGACTGAGGGGAGAATGCCAGTCGGCAGGAACAGGACGAGCCCGACGAGGAGCCCGCCGAAGATCAGCAGCCTGGTGTTGCCGCCGCCGAGGTCGTTGTTGGCGACCTCGTTGAGCCATTCGATGAGGAACGCGCCGATCACCGGCCCCCACAGGGTCCCCTTGCCACCGACTAGCACGGACAGCACGATCTGGACGCTGAACAGGATGCTGAACATGCCGCGCGGGTCGATGAACGCCAGGTAGTAGCCGAGGACCGCACCGGCCGCGCCGACGAGGAACGAGCTCGCGACGAACGCCAGCATCTTCTCGACTGGCAGGTTGATCCCGATCGTCGCGGCCTTCGTTTCGTCCTCGCGGATCGCGATCAGACCCATGCCGAGCTTGGTGCGCTGGATCCACCACGACAGCAGCAACTGCAAGGCGAGGATGCCGCACAGCGCGTAGTAGAACGGCCAGTTGAAGAACTCGATGTCCCAGGTCGGCAGCGGCAGCGACAGGCCCGCGGTGCCGTTGGTGAGGTCCTTCCAGTTGACCGCGACGACCTGGACGAGGAACAAGAACGCGACCGTGATGATGACGAAGGCCGGTCCCCGCGTACGCAGCGACACCAGGCCGAGCCCCAGGGCGACGACGCCGGTGACGACCGCGGCGAGCGGGACCCAGACCCACGGCGTCACCGACTCGAACCGGGTCGCGCAGATGCCGATCGTGTAGCCGCCGAGCCCGATGAACGCTCCTTGACCCAGCGACACGTAGCCCGCGAGGCCCATGATGATGTTCAGGCCGCTGGCCGCGACGGCGAAGACCAGCGACAGGATGTACATGTTCTGGTAGTACCTGTCGTCGGAGATCAGCGGATAGACCAGCACGTACAACGCCGCGACGGCCAGAGCGATCCGGCCGAGCCAGATCGGGCGCGCCGTCTCCGTCGTGGGCGCGTCGCTCATGTGGCCACCGCGTCGTCACGCAGCTTTGACCCGAGCAGCCCCTGCGGCCGGATCAGCAGCACGGCGAACACGATGGCGTACGGCACGGCGGTCGCCCACGCCGGCGACACGTACGCGGCCGTCATCGTCTCGGCGACGCCGAACATCACCGCACCCAGCACGGCGCCGCCCATGCTGCCCATGCCGCCGAGCACGACGATCGCCAGCAGCCGCGCGATCCACTGATAATGCGAGCCGGGGACGAACGGATAGAGGATCGCCGCGATCGCGCCGCCGGCGCCGGCCGTCGCGATGCCAATCGCGAAGACCAGCGCCGCGACCGACGAGATCGTGATTCCGACGAGCTGGGCGCCGGTGGGATTGCTCGCCGCCGCTCGGATCGCCCGGCCGATCCAGGTCTTGGTCAACAGCAGGTGCAGGCCGATCAGCACCACGATCGCGATCAGACCGCCGTAGACCTGCGCCTTCGGCAGGAAGAGATCGCCAAACGTAAACGACTCGTCGGCGTACGACGGACGCACCGCGGTCGAGGTGTTGCCCCACACGTACCCCATGACGGCTTCCAGCACCAACGCCAAGCCGAAGGTCAGCAGCACGGTCGACGACATCGGCGCGGTGCGGATCGGCGACACCACGACCCGGTAGACGATCCAGCCGATGACGAACAGCACCGGCGTCGTCGCCACGATGCACAGCAGCGGATCGAAGCCGAGCCAAGACCAAACCGCGTAGCTGACGAAGGAACCCAGGATCAGAAACGCTCCGTGGGCGATGTTGATCACCTTCATGACGCCGAAGATCAGCGTCAGCCCACTGGCCACCAGGGCGTAGACGCCGCCCAGCAGCAGCCCGAGGATCAGGTTCTGGACAAACGGCTCCATCAGTTAGCGTCGCCCGGCTTCCATCCCATCACGATGTGGTCAGAGGTCGCCGCCTCTTCAGGAAGAACGTATTCGACCTGGCCCTCTTGCCATTGACCGATCAGGAACTCGCCCTCGGGGGCTCCGGTCTCGTCCCAGCTCAGCGGGCCGAGGATGGTCTCGACCTCGTTCTCGCGGAGCCAGTCGGCGAGCGCGGCCTGGTCCTCGATGCTGCCGACGCCCTCGACCGCTGCCTGCAGCACCTGTCCGGAGGCGAAGGCGTCCGCCGCGTCCTCGGGCGGCAGCCCACCGAACATCTCCTCGTACTTCGCGACGAACTCGGCGTTGCCCGGCGTCTCTGCCTCCGGGGCGTGGCTGATCGCGAACATGACGCCCTCGGTGTTCTGCGGGCCGATCGCGTCGGCGTACTGCTCGCCGAGCGACGGCGCCGTGCTCTGGTAGAGCCACTGCGGCGCGAAGTCGGCCTTGAGCATCGCGCGAATGAGACCCACGCCGTCCTCGAAGATCGCGCCGTTGACGACCAGGTCGGGATCGGCGGCCTTGATCTCGTTCGCGATCGTGTCGAAGTTCTTGGTGTCGATCGCGTACGTCTCTCGGTAGACGGTCTCGACACCGTTGGCGCTGAGGATCTCCTCGATCCCCTCGGAGGTCGGGATCGCGAACGGGTCGTCGAGGGTCGGGTAGGCCGCCGTCGTCGGACGCTGGCCCTCCGGCAGCGAGGTGATCCACTCGGCGAACACGTCGCCCTGCCGATCGACCGGCGCCTGCTGGGTGAAGAACAGGAACTGATAGCCGCGGGTGAACATCTCCGGTGATCCACCCGCCGGCTCGACGTACAGCATCTGATTCCGCTCAGCGACCGACGACGCCGGCAGGTTGAGCAGCGACGAGAACGTCCCGAGCAGCAGGTCGACCTGGTCCTGGCTGATCAGGGCGTTGTAGTCAGCGACGATCGTGTTCTGGTTGGAGGCGTCGTCCTTGATGACCAGCTCGACGTCCCGGCCGAGCAGGCCGCCGTCGGCGTTGATCATCTCCTGCCAGACTTCGTAGCCCTCCTTGGCCGCCTGACCCGGCTGGGAGAACTCGCCCGTCAGGGGAAGCGAAGCACCGATGGTGATCGGCTCGCTCGAGTCGTCGCTCGACCCGTCGTCCCCACCACCGATTCCACAGGCTGGTGCCGCGATCGCCAGGGCCGCGACGGCGACTAGGGTGATGCCCGACCGGGCCCGACGTCCGAGGTGCGGCAGGGGTGCCATGAGACCCTCCAGGATCGCAATCGATTGCAGCCCGTTGCGCCTCATCATGTGACCGCTGCCACCTGCTGTCAAGGGGTTGTGACGCCTGGGTGCTGGTGCGCCGTCGATTGAGCGGGGACGACTTCTACAATCGATTGCGAACACGGCGATGGGTGGACGGTGCGACGACAGGCGGCGGATCCTCGAACCGAGGGCGACCTGGGCCGAGACGGCCTCCGGTTGCAGGCCACCGCCTTCGTCACGACCTTCGACCGGTTCGCGATGCCGCCGCTGTTGGTCGCGATCTCGCGCGACCTCGACGCTCCGCTCGCGGCGGTCGCCGGCGCCGCCGGGGCGTACTTCCTCGCGTACGGCCTCATGCAGCCGGTCTGGGGACTGCTGTCCGAGCGGGTCGGCATCGCCCGCGCGATCCGCTGGGCGGTGCTCGGCGGCGCCGTGATGACGCTGTGCTCGGCGCTGGTCACCGATGTGACGACGCTGGCGCTGGCCCGGGTCGGCGCCGGGCTCTGCTTCTCCGCAGCCTTCCCGTCCACGCTCATCTACGTCGGCGAGACCGTCCCGGGAAGCCACCGGCAACGCCAGGTCACCCGGCTGATGACCGGGGTCGCGCTGGGAACCGCGCTGTCGACCGTGACCGCGGGGCTGCTCGCCGACACGGTCGGCTGGCGCTGGGTTTTCGTCGCCAGTGCCGCGCTGGCCGGACTGACCGGCTGGTTCGTCTGGTCCCTCGCCGAGGTCCCGCGGACCCAGGAGTTGCGGGCGCCGTGGGTGACGGTGGCCCGGGTGGCACGCAACCCGATGGCCCTGACGCTGCTCATCCTCGTCGCCGTCGAGGGTGCCGGTCTGTTCGGCGCGTTCACCTTCATCCCCGCCGCCGTCGAGTCGGGTGGCTGGGGACCGGCCGCGGCGGCGGCACCGGCCGCTCTCTTCGGCCTCGCGGTCCTCGCCGGGTCGAGCGTGGTCGGCCGGCTGTCGGCCCGGGTCCGCGCGTCGCGGTTCATCGCGGTCGGCGCCGGCTTCGGCGTGGCCGGCTGCGCGCTGGTCGCGGTGAGCCACTCGCCGGCGATCGCGGCCGGCACATGTGCGCTCCTCGGCCTGTGCTGGGCCGCGATGCACAGCTCACTACAGACCTGGGCGACCGAGGTCGCCCCGGCCGAGCGGGCGACGGTCGTCGCGTTCTTCGCCGGCTCCATGTTCGCCGGAACCGCGATCATGGCCGCCGTCGGGGGTCCGCTCGCGGAGGACGGCCGCTTCGGTGTCCTGTTCGCGGCTTGTGCGGTGCTGACCGGCCTGGTCGGCGTCGTCGGCGGATTCACGCGGGGCCGCTGGGAGAGGGAGAGGGGTTAGTCTGCCGCCGTGCAACGGGTCACGCTGAAGGAAGTCGCCGAGCGAGCCGGTGTCCATCCGGCCACTGCCTCGCGGGCGCTCAACACGGCGACCCGTGGCCTCGTCAATGCCCAGACGGCGGCCCGCGTCGACAAGGCGGCCCGCCAGCTCGGCTACACCCCCAACTCGATCGCGCGCAGCCTCAAGACCTCGCGCTCCTCGACCATCGGGCTGCTGCTTCCGGACCTCACCAATCCGCTGTTCCCGCCGATCGTCCGCGGCGTCGAGGACGTCCTGCGGGCCGTGGGCTACAGCCCGTGGATCATCAACACCGACAACGAGCCCGATCGGGAGGCGGCGGCGATCGAATCCTTCCGGGGCCGCAGCGTCGACGGCTTCGTCGTCGCGACGGCACGGCTGCAGGATCCGCTGCTCGAGAAAGTCGCGGCCAGCGGAACTCCGCTCGTCCTCGTCAACCGCCGGGTCGCCTCGCCCGACATCCCGTCGGTCACCGGCGACGACGCCGCTGGCGTCAGCACCGCGCTTCGGCACCTCTACGACCTCGGGCATCGCGACATCGTCCATCTCGCCGGGCCGCAGGACCTGTCGACCGGCCTCGCGCGGCGGCAGGCGTTCCGCCAGGCGATGGAGGATCTCGGCCTTCCCGCCGACCCGGACCGAATCGCCGACGCGGTTGCCTGGTCCGAGTCCGCCGGAGCAGACGCGATGCAGAGCATCATCGAGCGCGGCTTGCCGTTCACCGCCGTCCTCGCGGGCAACGACCTGATCGCCCTCGGGTGCTACGACGTCCTCGAGCGCCGCGGCCTCCGCTGTCCGGCCGACGTGAGTGTCGTGGGCTTCAACGACATGCCGTTCATCGACCGGATGGCGCCGCCGCTCACGTCCGTACGAGTTCCGCACTACGAGATCGGCGCCGAGGCGGCTCGGCTGCTCCTCGAGGTCTTGGAGGATCCGGAGCGGCATCCCCGTTCGGTCGTCCTCCCGCTCACCCTCAGCGTCCGCGGGTCGACTGCCGCGCCACGGGCCTAGCACCCGCCGCACGATCACCACGTTCTCGTGGTACGGGCGCACTCTGCACGGGTTGCATCCCATGCGAAGTGACGACAAGCCATCCAGAGCATGCCGTCCCGCCAGGCGCATCGCGTACGGCCCGAGCGACCGAGCTCCGCTAGTGGGCGTCGACGGTACGGTCGTCCGGGTCGAACGACTCCTCGGGGTAGAGGTCGCGCAGCCAGTTGGCCTGATAGACCGTGTCGAGATAGCGCTCGCCGAGGTCCGGGGCGATCGCCACGGCCGTGAGATCCGGGCTGCCGTGCTCGTCGAGCCAGGCCGTGGCGGCGCTGACGACCGTGCCGGTGGAGCCGCCGAACAGGAAGCCGCGCCGAGCCAGCCGGTGACAAGTACGGATCGCCTCCGACTCGGGGACGTGGATCACCTCGTCGACCAGCGACTCGTCGAGCAGCGGCGGCCGGACGCTCGTCCCCAAGCCAGGGATCATGCGCCGACCGGCCGGCCGGCCGAAGGTCACCGATCCGACGCTGTCGACCGCGACGATCCACACCGGGCGATGCCACTGCCGCAGGTAGCGGGCGCAGCCCATCAGGGTTCCGGTCGTGCCGGCGCCGATGAACAGGACGTCCAGCTCCGGGAACTGACTGACGATCGCCGGCGCGGTCGTACGGTAGTGGGCCTGCCAGTTGCCCGGGTTGGCGTACTGGTTGAGCCACAGGTACCGCTCGTCGGTGGCGCACAGCGCCCGGACGTAGTCGAGCCGGGCGCCGAGGAAGCCATTGATCGGCGACGGCGCCGTCACGACGTGGACCTGGGCCCCGAAGGCCTCCATCAGCAGCCGGGTCGACAGGTTGCAGCGCGAGTCCGTCACGCAGACGAAGCGGTGGCCCCGGCTCGCCGCGATCATGCTCAACGCCACGCCGAGATTGCCGGACGACGACTCGACCAGGATCGTGTCCGGCGTCAGTCCGCCGGAGCGTTCGGCCTCTCGCACCATCTCGCGGGCGGCCTTGAGCTTGATCGAGCCGGCGAAGTTGAACCCCTCGCACTTGAGGTAGAGCGGGCTGCCGAGGATCCGGCGAAGGTCGATGTAGAGCTCGTCCTCGTTGTAGTCCTGTGGGGTCGAGATGACGGTCACGTTCGCCTCCTCTCCGGTCGTCGTCCCGGCCCTCAGCCGTGCCGATGCAGGTCGTGGAAGAAGTCGTCGACGACGAGCAACTCGCCGGTCGCCGCGACCCGGTCGTAGACGTACTTGCCCACCGCGAGGTCGAGCACCCCGAGCCCGAACGGCGAGAACACCACCGTCTGGTCCGTCGGCACTGACACCCGGCCGTCCATGACGTCGCCGAGGGTGCCGGCCAGGAAGTCGCGGTTGCCGACGAGCTGCTCGGTCAGGTGCGGCGACGTGTCGGCCTTCAGGCAGTGCTCCACGTCGTCGACGAGGTTCGTGGACGCGAGGAGGATCTCCGGCGCCAGATCCCGCAGCGACACGTGCAGCACGACCGGGTGATGGTCGAACCACGACACGTCGTGTACGTACGGCCGGCCGGCGATCGTCGCGAAAACGACGAGGTCGCTGGAGCGGATCAACGACTCGGCGCTGGCGTGGACCACGATCTTGCCGGGGTCGTCGGTCCGTTCGAGGTAGCCCCGAAAGCCCGCCGAGCTGTCCTCCGACAGGTCGAAGACCCCCGTCTCGTCGAAGGTCCACCCGGCGGCGGTCAGGTAGGTGTGGACGTAGCGGGCGATCAGACCGGCGCCGAAGAACCCGATCCGCTCCAGACGTCCCCGACCACGGGTCAGCCACTCGGCCGCCGACGCCGCCATCGCCGCGGTCCGGGAGGCGCTGATGATCGAGGCCTCGAGGCAGCCGAACGGGTAGCCGGTGTCGGGATCGTTGAGGATCAGCACCGCCGACGCCCGGGGCAGCCCGGACCGCACGTTGCCGGGGAAGCTCGAGATCCACTTGACGCCGTCGACCTGGGTCGGTCCGCCGACCGATGCGGGCAGCGCGATGATGCGCGACGTCGGGCGGTCGGGGAAGCGCAAAAAGTACGACGGTGGGTTCACCGTGCCGCCGTCGCTGTGCAGCAGGTAGGTCCCCTCGACGAGCTCGATCACGTCGGTCTCCCGGCGCCGCAGCGCCTCCTGTACCTGGCCGCCGGAGATCGTCGCGAAGCTCGGCCCGGCGTTCGCGACGGCCGACTGCACGGCGGTCATCGGGCCACCTCCACGAGGCTCGCCGGGTCCGGCAGGAACGTCGGCTCGGCCATCGCGACCAGCACCTCGCGGTTCCCCTCGTACGGCTCCCGGCTGTGGGCGGTGCGGACGTTGTCCACCAGCAGCAGGTCGCCGGCCTGCCACCGCTCGCGCACCGTGT